>ENA-OQCX01000039-OQCX01000039.1-human-gut-metagenome-genome-assembly--contig:-NODE-39-length-59273-cov-7.211274_pt1 | contig 59273 bp, 49 predicted proteins | sample MGYA00242762_ERZ504587 | MGnify/ENA primary metagenome ERZ504587 (study PRJEB26092, sample SAMD00036337) | human gut metagenome | host: Homo sapiens | study: EMG produced TPA metagenomics assembly of...
ATGTGATTAATGTGGTAATCTGATAATGTGCATCACATTACCACATTATTATTGGCTTCTATCTCAAAATCTCCTGTCCGTTTCAGTTCTTGCAGCCTGTTGTAGATGTTGAGGCATGCCCAAGCATCGGTGGCGGCATACAGTTTCTGCGGTTCGGTCAAGGTTTCGGCTTCCCAGTTGGAAAGGCGCTGGCTTTTCGAAATCTTTTCCCCGAAGAGGATGGCGTATATCTTCTGCAGGCTTTTGTCCTGGATGCCGAAAGCGCGGACATATTCCTGCAATTCGATGCAGGCATGCTGTTCGAAGGGCGCGCGTTTGTGCAGCATCATGAAGTCGTCCCGCAAGGAAAGGCCTACTTTCGTTACGCTTGGGTTTTCCAGCAATGTGATAACCGGCAGAGTCAGTCCCGTCAGGTTGAGGCGGAACAGAAAGCAATGTTCCTCTGAGGAAATCTGCAGCAGGGCCACCTTGTGTATCTGTCCTTTTGTGAACGATGGACGGGTTTCGCTGTCTATGCCCAGCAACGGGCAGGACTTCAGATAGGCGACTGCCTTCTCCGCTTCCCACGGTGTCTGTACGACATGTATCTGTCCCGGAAAGGCGGCTTTGGCAGGTCTTTCACTGTTTCTTTATCTATTGTTCTTTTGATAACCATAATTTAATATTCAAAGTCTGCGGTTTCCTCCTCTTCATCCTCGCCTTGCGCATACTTCACCTCGTGCAGGGCACGCAGGGTGTTGACAAGCTTTTGTCCCCAATGGAGGCGGAAGTTTTCCTGGCAGATGGCAAGCGAATCGTTCATCGTCTCGTTGAAACCCAGCTGGAATACGAAGATAAAGTCCTTGATGTCCTGGTATATGTCGGCCAAGTCTTCGGAAATGTTCCTGGTGATGGGCTGGTCACTATACTTCATGTCAGATACGAATACGTCCAGGTAGTCGTCTTTCTCGGCCAGGATATTGGCGAGGTTCATGCGGAGTACCTCATAGGTCTCTTCGGTGACGAATGTTTCCGGCGCCTCGTCTCCTATGGTTTCGCACTCGGGCAGCATGGAGGCCTTCAGGTAGAGCAGCGGAAGTATTTTTAAGGAGGTATCGACGAACGCGGAACGTTTCACCCCTTCCGCTTGTTCCAGAAACTTGCAAAACTCGGCGGCTACGGTCACAAACTCTACGGCATTCCGGTCGAATATCACTTGACTTTCTTTTTTCATATCTTCTTGATTTGAAACGCAAAGATAGCGCAAACCGAAAGTAGAAGCAAATTAATTGGCAGGATTATTCTTTTTTCACTACATGATATTCTGTTCCTCTTGTCTTCCGGCGGCTGCTGATGCCCAGTTTGTGGAGTGCACGTCCGAACAGAGCCACTTTATTGATGGACAGCCGGTCTTTGGTCTTGGTTTGCAAGAAGGAGAGAATCTCCATAGGGGTCATCCAGTCTCCTTCCTCTTCATTTTCGGCGGGATGGAAGTGGCAGAGGAAGAGCTGTTCCAACGGTGTGGGCTGTTCAAACTCCCGGTTGGTCTGTTTCAAGATGGCTTCGTCGGAATCGTCCAGCCAGTAGCGTTCACCTTTGGCTATGGCATCCATGGCTTGTGCGTAGAGTTGCCGGTAGTTGATGGTGACATTGGTATGGATGGGGCCGGTGACTTCGATGCAGATGAAACGGCGGCTGCCGCTGGGGTCTGTCAGCAGGTCTTTCTGGTTGCTGGTGGCTATAAAGGAGGCGTAGCGTCTTATTTCCTGGATGGCGGTGCCGTAAGGCTTGCGCAGGTTTGCCACGGGTTTCTGCAGCAGATGCTTTAGAAAACCTTGCTGATTGACGCTGATTTGGTCGAATTCGTCGATGTTTATCAGGAAAAAGCGGCCGAGGCTCCGCTCTGCGTCCTGCTTGCTTTTGAAGTCGATACTGTCGGTATATCCGAAGCGCAGTTCGGGTGGCAGCAGGATGCGGCAGAAGGTACTTTTACGATAGCCTTGGGCTCCGACCAGTAGGGGAGACGTGTTGTTTCCATGCTGACGGTCGATGTTTTGCCAGTGCGCCGTCATGCTGAGAAACCAGCGGTAGAAGAGTTCCCGCCAGTACGGATTGTTGCAGGGGACGAGGTCGGCCAATGCGCGGATACGGTCCTTGCCGTCCCAATGTCCGGTGCTGTTCAGATATTCTTCGATGGGGTTGTACAAGGGAATGGCGTCCGAGTTGAGGTAGCGTGCCACATCTCTGTCCCATACGCTGATTCCTTCTTTCAGGGCATTCTGTCCGATACTGCTTCTTACCCGCTGGTCGGCAGGGCGGAAATGGAAGTGTATGGAGTCCCGTTGGCGGAATTCCAATTCTCCCAGCACGGTGTTCCAGCGGAACTCATAGCGTCTGTTCATGAATTCTTCCAGGCGGAAGGCGGTGATTTGGTCGCGGGTCATGCTGCTGCGGGTGCCGAAGCCTTTGCATTCGCGGTAGAGGTTGTGCAGGGTCATGCGCACCAGTTGTTCATCGCTTCGCGGTAGTAGTGCATCATGACTTGACGTACTGCCTCTTCTTCGGGAATGCCGGCTTTGTAGCAATGCCTGGCAAGCAGGTAGAGCAGGGGGCGAAGGTCATCGCCCCGTTTCCAGTTTTCCAGCTCTTCGAAGGTACGGTTCAGGGCGGCTTCGAAGAGGATGGAGAAGGTTTGGGAGGCCGGATAGCCGGGGGCAATGCGCATCAGCGGGTTTGCTTCGGTCTGTTTCCGTTGGCCGAAGGTGGGCTCGTCGGGCACGGACAAAGGCTGTTCCAGACAGAAAGGGACGGCAGACGGATTGTAATAGGGACGGTCATCGAGCGTCATGCGGCAGCTTTGCTCCACGGCAGGTTCTTTCAGTGTGACGGGGTAGGGGAGCAGGGCTGATAACAGTTTACGGCGAGCCGGTAGGCAGCGGTATGAAACAGCCTGATTTTTTCTTCCTGCCTGGGGCGCGAACCGTCGGGGGTGGCAAACAGTACCCATATTTTTACGCTTCGTCCGCTGCTTCCGCAAAAGGCGGCAAAAGTTTGTGGCAGCAGGGCCGCCTGGCGCTTTACTTGCTCCACTTCCACGGCATTGGCCAGGTGGTTGACTTCAATCTGTACCAGTCCGTTGTAGGTTTTCAGGTATCTTTCCCCCTCTTTGCTGCGGGCATATTCTGCGGCAGGGCAGATGCGTGGCAGTTTGTCTATGCAGGGGTAGTGTCCGTTGCTTCCGGTGATGTGGGGAATGAGGCTGCGCAAGGCGGATATGTGTCCGGCTTTGTTCTCGGTTTTCATCTTCTCCATCAAGGTGTCGCTGGGCCATGTGCTGAATGTCTCTTTGCCGGTTTCACGAGCGGTGCGTATAAGGGTAAGTTTCATGGGGTGCTTGCTGTATTAAAGTCCGCAAAGCTACTGAAAAATGACGGGACAGCCGAGGAAAAGTGGAATTATGATGAAACTTCTCATATTTATTCCGGCTGTACGTCGTAATCCGACTGGTTTTTCACGCCGACAATGTCTTGCTTCCTCACCTCGGTTGTTAATATGTGCTGCAACTGCTGTGAGGTCAGCGTCTCGGTGGGAGAGAACTCAGCCGACTTCATATAGCTTAAAATGGCATTGCGCAGCTGACCTCCTTCCGGAGTGTGGCGAATTGCTTCGAGGTTGCTCATACAAACCAATACCTTACCGTTGTCTACGGCAAATTCGAACAGCAAGCCTAACTTGTGGTTCCGTTCCACATTGTCTACTACTTGGATAAGCGGCTTGTATTCGTGGCGTGTAGCGTTCAGAATAAAGGGGCGGGCATGGCGTACGATGCTCCACCATTGCCAGTTGCTATGGCACTCGGTGGGGAACTGCCGGAACAAGGGATGTTTCTCGTCCATCAGCAAGGAGAGGGTGCCCGGCGAAACTTCGCGGCCGGCGTTTTCCGAAATGCTTTTGAACATGGCATAGTTCCAGTAGTCAGGAGTAAAAAGTCCACCTACACTCTGTTCTTCAATGGCTTTGTGGTCGGGTATAAGCAGTATCTTCCCTCCTTGGCTCAGTCTCTTTCGCGCCTCGTCATCCAAGGACTGACAGATGAAGATGTCCGCTTCGCTTTCCGGTGTCCGGTCGGGTATACCCATAAGTTATAATAGTTATGATAATTCCGGTGGTCAGTGTCAGTCGCAATTGGGCAGGCTTGTCTATTTCGGTAAGGGTGCTTTTCAACTCGCCCACCTGCATTACTTTTCCTTGCTCTACATGGGCGGGGACTTTGCCTTCGCGAACAAAAGTTACGCTGTCACTCAGCTTTCCAGACGCCAGCATAATGCATCAGACCATGGTTGCTCTTCGTAATTTGTCAGGGCGAGTCCTATGTTCAGCTCTTCTTTGTTGCTGTAACAGTAGGTGTCCATAAGCGCAGCGGTACCACCGGAGCACAAAAGCCGCGGAATGTTTCGGGAGTGACAATGCCTTTGCTGTCCATGAAAGCATCCAGAATGCCTACCAGTGCCGAGCCTTGTCCGGGAAAGTCTTGAAGGTCGAGCATCTGGAATCCACCTAAACCGGCAGTGCGCAGGCCGTATTCAATATCAGCCTTGTAGCATTCGACGGCAAACCGGCCGGTGGCTGATGGAATGCGTCAATCTGGTTCTGCAGTCCATTTTCATTGAGCCGGTCACGGAATATCTCCAAGTTATATGGATGCAATACGCCGGTGTATTTCTCCAACTCCTTGTAGTCGGGATAAATTTGGAACTGTCCGGTTTCGTGACTGATGACCGGTCGGGGAGATTTCGCTATGGCAGCAGTATAATCCGCACGGGTATTGGGACGGGTGTTGTTCAAGATACCTCCCTTTTCGGCATCGACAAAGGCAAACGAACTGCGTACGTGCGTTGTATAGCCTTCGCCTCCTCCTACCCGGCAGGTTGTCAGATAATCTTCACCGTCTATGGCACCTCCCCAACCCAGGAAGTTGTTGGAACCGAGCGAATAGAGATGGCGGTTGTCATGTTTTCTGAATCCGTCCAGCCAATTGCGCATCAGGTCAACGTCGCCACCCAACTCGTTGCCCAGTCCCAACATGGTGAATGAGGGGTGATTGCCCATGTAGTCGAGGGTCATATAGGCTTCGTTCAGCAAGAAGTCATTCAGGCGATGGTTGTCCGGTGAAATGCTTCCCCATAAAGGCAACTCGGCCTGGAAATAGATACCCTCGATGTCGGCAGCGGCAAAAGCGGCGCGGGGCGGGGTGTAGGAATGGCAACGGTAGTAGTTGATGCCATAACTCTTGGCTGTCTGAAAAACTTTTCGCCAGGACTTTACATCCATCGGCGCATATCCGGTAAGTGGGAATACGCAAGCGTCGTGTTTGCCGCGCAAGAAGGTCTTGAAGCCGTTTATGGTGAACTGAGTACCTTCGGTGGCAAAGTCGCGCATACCGAAATCTGTTATTATATTGTCTTTACCCTCGTTTGTGGCAAGGGTCACGTTCAGTGCATAAAGTGTGGGGTGGAATTCGCTCCATGTCTGCATCCGGTTGCCCATGTCGAGCGTCAGTTCTATCTTATTTTCACCTTTGCTTAAGCCGACTTGTTTTTCCATGTCCAGTAACAGGTGTTCTTGTTGGGTGTTCCACGTCTTGGCAGAAAGGGTCACTACGCCCGATTGCTCCGAATCGCTGTATATGTTTACATGGATGCGGGCCTTTTTCTCCTTTACAGACGGGTAGACTTGTACCTGCTCGAGATAGGTGTGTGGGGTCGCTTCGATGTAGAAATCGCCCAGAATGCCGTTCCAGTTGGTTTGTGTGCCGTCGGTCCAGGCATGCGAGCTTTGGATTTCGGCTGGTACGGAGCTGGGGGAATTGTCAATGCGTATCTTTATATGGTGGCTGCCGGGTGCCAAGGCCGGCAGGCTATAGCAGTGAGGTGCATAGATATGTCCCAACGTGCCGACGCTGTCCCCGTCTATCCAGAGAGTACTGGGCTTTGTACGTTCCATGAAGAGTATCAGGCGTTTCCCTTCCATCTGTACGGGAATTTCAACATCTTTTTCATATTCTACGATGCCGGAGTAGGGATAAGTCCGTGTCAACTGGGAGGTTACATTGGTGGGATGCCTGCCGTCTCCCAACTTGTTTTCATCCGTCGTACCGGGCAATGTGCAGTTCCCTAATGAACTGTTCCAATTTCCTGATAAATCGATTCGTTCTCTTATTGTCTGGAATTCTTTTTTGTCTGTACATGATGCCAGACATGCCAATAAGCATAATACAATGAAATTTCTCATAAACTACCTGTTTTTCATGGCCGGTGATTGATTGACCGGTTGCAAATATAGGGCATTGCTCCCGTCTCTCTGTATACAAAATGTTTCCAATTATGTGACGGGATGTTTTTTTATTGCTATCTTCATGCTTGATATTAGTGTTGTTGAGTGTTCGTCATTATAGATGAGGATTTTTATATCATGTAATTTGTTTCTGTCTTTATGAATAAAGAATTGAAAATCAGTGATAAATCACCTTTTGAGAAAATAAGGAAGTTTGATGGGCAAGGACGGTCATACTGGACTTCGAGGGAATTGTGCGCTGCTTTGGGGTATAGTACGTACCAGAAATTTTCCGTTCCATTGGCAAAAGCCATGAGGTCTGCCGAAGCGGATGGTATAAATGTGGATGAGCATTTTAACCTGATGGTTGAAATGGTTGGGGTAGGCTCTGGTGCGCGTAGGAGCGTGGAAAACTATCACCTTACGCGGGAGGCTTGCATCTTTATAGCGAGGCAGGTCTATGCTAAAAAGAAAGAAGTGCAGGCAGCCCTTGAATACTTTTCCAGTGTTAGCATTGATTTTGATGGGGCCGAATGTGATGTGAACTGTCAGGAGGTTGTCTCTGAGATGGAGAAAGATAAAATCAGAGAGAGGAACCGGGAGCATTGGAAAAGGTTAAATGACGAAGCTTCAGAGTTTTATAAAAAGAAGATGAGGCTGCTGGATGAAGTGGAGGATTTTAAAGCGGATGCTTCTTTTCATGGGAACAAGGCTCCACATCACATGATGTATAAGCTGGAGACATTGTATAGTAAGGATGGATGCAGAGGGTATGAATTTCTGATAGAATATGATGTGTATGAACCGGTTGTCGGTATTTATTATGGGTGTAAGGGACTGATTCTTGATGAGAATGATAAAGATGGGATGGCCATGTTCAATGAAGAATGGGAAGATATTCGTTATTATGTTACTGCTGTTCTTGAAAATACATTTCCGGGGAAATTTTTCACTCACCGCTTTAAGCCTACAAATAATGCGAACAACCATACTTATTGGCCCTTTTGGATTACTCTTCATGAAGATGAGGATATTGTGGAGGTGGGTGCAAGGGCGGTTCGTCTTATAAGAAGTGTATATGAGGGGTATCTTGAAAATGAAGATGTTGAGGCTCTGAGAAAACGTTCTGACTCCCGGAAAGAGTCTCAAAAAGAGGATAAGATACGTTTCTCTGCTGATGTTAACTTTACAAAAGAGGCATATCAGGAACTGCTTGAAAAGATAGGCCGAATGTCGAAAAAGGGAAAGGGGAAGACAAATAAAAAATTGTTTGAGAAGCTGCTGGAAAAGGCCACTGAAAGTGGATACTTAACAAAAGAAAAACACTATGAGGCAGCGTGGCGGATAGTAGGAAACGGAGATGTGAAAGAGCGAGATTTCCAGAAGAAAACTAATAAACAATTTGTCTATGTGATTATACTTCTTCTGGGGTATATGCAATTTTATTTGAAAACATTAGATACTTCTAAGTGTGGTAAAGAAAATAATAGAATAGTGGCTGTTTCACCTCCTTACACGCATATCAACAAGATTCTGATGACAATGAACGGCAGATCTTTCGGGGCAACACTAAGAAAGGTGTGTACAAAGGGCGATGCTACATCTATAATAATAAATACATGGAAAATATTGCAAACTCTATTAGACCTGCCAAAGGACGCGTGGAGAATCGTAAATGATACATTGAACTTTCCTGACTGGCAATGGGAAGAATTTAAAAAGAACATGAGGAATGGATAAAGAGGTTGATTGCCTTTTTCGTAGACGTCTATTTCGTGCTTGATTCTTCCCCCATATTTTTGCAATCGTTAATGCTAACGGTTGCTTTTTGTTTTTATAGGCAGAGGGCGCCATAATATAAACTTTTAAAAAAAAGATTATGGAAAATCAAGAATTTCCAAAAGGAGTCGGTTTCGCTCCGTTTTTGCATTCATTCATGAGTAATTCTTCTATTTCTATTGATGAACTTGCAGTGGCTATGACAATGTCGAAGTACGCAATTACACGTTTGGCCGAGGGCAAGAGCTATCCCACTGACGTGTGCTATGCAGAATTCTGTATCATGTTCACCGTTGTATTAGGCAAAGATTTTGATGCTTACAAAAAGATGACTAGAAAAGACAAAGATGATTTGGTTGCCAAAATAATGGCAAGTGGAGGATCTGCTTGTACGGTGGCAGGAATGATAAGCTTGATTTCGGCTTCAGGTGTTGTTGCTGGGTTGTCGGCAGCAGGAATAACCTCCGGATTGGCTGCAATTGGCGGTATAATAGGAGGTGGTATGCTGGCAGGGATTGCAGTTGTTGCGGCTGCCCCATTGGTAGTAGGGGCCATATTGTATTCTCTTTGTAAACCCAAAGATAAAAAGGCCGATTTTTTGCTTGCGTACAGATATGATTTAGACCCCAAATATGAAATAAATCCTCAAGACAATGAAGATGAAGATATGGATTGAAGAAGCAATGAAGGAAATGGTAGAAGAGGTAGAAAAAAATGAACCGATGCCAAAACATTGGAAACGCAATGTGCTGCTGTTCTGCTTGTTGTCGGCCGTTTGTTTTCAGACGGGACTTTTGGTGTTGGCAAAAAACGGCATTGCTTCCGCTGATAGAAGTCCTCTTTTCATTGCAATTGGCATTGTCTGTTCTATGCTGGTGGGAGTTGTGCTGATTAAATGCTGCTTATATGCAAAAAGAATAATGAATAAAAGTAATAATTAAAAATAAGATAGTTATGGAATGTATTTTTTGTTTGAATGAGAATGCCTATTTCGATGGCGTGAATTATGTTTGTCCGGATTGTGGAAGAGAATGGCCATGTGATGAAATTGCGGATGACGATGATGATAACAACAAGTTGCGTTGCCCTGAGTGTGGCTCGCATTTGGTCTATCCTGATTCAAGTGGTATTAATGATTATGCTTGTGATGCTTGTGGGTGTAGATGGGATGGTGACGATGATGACTACGATGAAGATTATGACGATGATGATGAAGATTAATTATTGCAATTATGGAACTGGGCAAATAGCGCTATTATTACCGCATTATTACATGCTTCAATCTGAAAAAGATTAGCATTCCTTTGCCAAGCCCCCTGCTTTTCATTATCTTTGCCTCTGTAGTTTGTAGTTGCGCACAGTCGTGGAATGTCTTTCTCATAGTTGTGAAGAAGGTGTATCACAAATATGAAGAAGGTAAACCACAGCTGTGCGCATCTTTTTTTTGATAAGCTTTCAGCAGAAGGAAGAACGCTTCTTTGCGTAAGGAAGACCCATGCTCTGCCTAATGAAAGCCGGTACTTTGTATGAGCGAAACCTGCAGACAGCAACAGAAATGAATCTAAAAATGGAGGAAAGAATATGGCAATTTTATTTGATTGGTACGAAAACCCGAAAACGAAGGATAAACAAGGGGAAGAACTGACCCTGCATCCCCGGATTAAACTGAACGGCTCCACGACGACCGATGAGCTGCGCAGGCATATACAAGAATACTGCTCGCTGACCGAGACGGATGTACTGGCGGTACTCGATGCTTTGTCGCATTTTGTGGGACGCGAGCTGGGGGAGGGCAGGCAGGTTCATTTGGACGGCATCGGTTACTTTGTTCCTACGCTGACCTGCACGGAACCGGTGACACTGGAGACAAAGCGGAAAAGTACTAAGGTAAAGTTGAAAAACATCACTTTCAGACCGGACAAGGCGCTGCGCAGTGAGATAGGAGTATTGAAGGTAAAGCCGCTGAAATTGCGGAATCTCACGAAAAAGAGGCTGACGGATGATGAGGTGAAGCAAAAAGTGGTGAACTATCTACGTAAGAATGAGTTCATCACCCGCAGTGTTGTACAGTCGATTTGCGGCATGACCCGCACGACTGCGACGCGGCAGATTCGTCGTCTTTGTGAGGAGAATGTGTTGGTGAACAAAGGGTTGCAGAAACAGCCGATTTATTTTTTGAAGGAAAAAGAGTAGGTTGATGCGTATAGGGCTTGCATGGATTGCGTCATGTAGGCAAAATCTGCCTGCATGCTTGCATGAGGTCTGCTTGCATGGCGCAATCTGTTGTAAATTAGTGCGCTATGTCATTTCATGCAAGCATGTAAGTAAAACATGCGATAAAACTACAGTTGTAGATTAGGAATACCTATAATCGGCAGACGAGAAATTAAAGAATGAAAACAACGCGGCAGAAGGATAGTTTTTATTATTTTTGCAATCAATTCTCAATAGTTATTTAAAAAATATGGCAAAGAAAAATTCAACAGCTAAAGATACGGAGCTGTCACTCTCGTTTTTTGGGAAAGTGGCAGCGTTATTTAGAAGTGAAACTGTTCATTTCGTTATCGGCTTGGTACTGGTAATCTTTTCGGTTTATTTGTTGCTCGCCTTTTCGTCGTTCTTTTTCACGGGAGCGGCAGACCAGAGCATCATTGACGGAGGCAGTGCGCAGGAGCTGATTTCCACCAATAATGGGGTGAAGAACTACGCCGGTAGCCGCGGTGCGCAGTTGGCCAGCTATCTGATAAATGATTGTTTCGGCGTATCGTCTTTCTTGATTCTCGTGTTCCTGGCTGTGGCGGGATTGAAGCTGATGCGGGTGCGTGTGGTGCGCTTGTGGAAGTGGTTCATCGGCTGTTCGTTGATGCTGGTGTGGTTCTCGGTATTTTTCGGTTTTGTGTTTGTAGACCAGTACAAGGACTCTTTCCTCTATCTGGGCGGTATGCACGGATACAATGTCAGCAACTGGCTTGTGTCTCAAGTCGGTGTGCCGGGAGTATGGCTGCTATTGTTGGTAACTGCCATCTGCTTCCTCATCTATCTGAGTGCAAGGACTGTCATCTGGTTGCGCAGATTGTTCAGTCTCAGCTTCTTGAAGCGTAAGGAGAAGGCGGAAAGCGTGCAGGGTGAAACGCCGGAAGAGTTCAAGACCTCTTGGGGTGCAAAGGAAAAGGCGGCTGCTCCGACACCGGAAGCTGCGGAGCCGGAAAAGGTTCTTGAAAAGGAGGAGGAGATTGCTATAGAGGAAGAAGAGGACGAACCGCTGAATGAAATCACCTTGACTTGGGTGGAAGTGATGGAAAGATAAAGCCTGCCAAGTCTGCGGATGAGGACGTTACCATGACTTTTGAGACTCCTGCACCGGAGCCGGTGCCCCCTTTTCGGGAACAGCCGGTAGAGAAGGAGCCGGCATTCCAGGTTGAAAAGCCGAAGAGGAGGAGTATGTGGGAACGGAGAAGGAGCCGTACAATCCCCGTCTGGATTTGGAAAACTATCATTACCCCACAATAGACCTGATGAAGCATTACGATGACAATGGTCCGACCATTGACATGGTAGAGCAGAACGCGAACAAGGATAAGATTATCAATACTCTGCGTAGTTTCGGTATAGAAATCAGTACCATTAAGGCGACGGTAGGTCCTACGGTGACGCTGTATGAAATCACTCCCGAGCAGGGCGTCCGCATTTCGAAGATACGCGGTCTGGAAGATGATATTGCCCTCAGCCTTTCGGCGCTCGGCATCCGTATCATCGCTCCCATTCCGGGAAAGGGTACGATTGGTATCGAAGTGCCCAACTCCAATCCGAAGATTGTATCCGGTCAGAGTATTATCGGCAGCAAGAAGTTCCAGGAGTCTACTTACGACTTGCCCATCGCACTGGGTAAGACGATTACGAATGAAGTGTTTATGGTGGATTTGTGCAAGATGCCGCACGTGCTCGTTGCCGGTGCTACCGGTCAGGGTAAGTCCGTGGGGTTGAATGCCATCATCACCTCCTTATTATATAAGAAGCATCCGGCAGAGCTGAAGTTTGTGCTGGTAGACCCCAAAAAAGTAGAATTCAGCATCTACTCCGTAATTGAGCATCACTTCCTCGCGAAATTACCCGACGGGGAAGATGCCATCATTACGGACGTCACGAAGGTGGTGCAGACTTTGAACTCCATCTGTGTGGAGATGGATACTCGCTATGACTTGCTGAAAGCTGCCCATGTGCGCAATATCAAGGAGTATAACGAGAAGTTCATCAACCGTCGTCTGAATCCGGAAAAGGGGCATAAGTTCATGCCTTATATCGTAGTCGTTATCGACGAGTTCGGTGACTTGATTATGACAGCCGGTAAGGATGTGGAACTGCCCATCGCACGTATCGCCCAGTTGGCGCGTGCCGTGGGTATACATATGATTATCGCTACACAGCGACCGACAACAAACATCATTACGGGTACGATTAAGGCCAACTTCCCGGCGCGTATCGCCTTCCGTGTATCGGCAATGGTCGATTCGCGTACCATCCTCGACCGTCCGGGAGCCAACCAGCTGATAGGCCGCGGTGATATGTTATTCCTGCAGGGAGCTGACCCGGTGCGTGTGCAGTGTGCCTTTATCGATACGCCCGAAGTGGCGGAGATTACGAAGTTTATCGCCCGCCAGCAGAGTTACCCCACTGCTTTCTATCTGCCCGAATATGTGGATGAAAATGCAGGAGGTGATTTGGGGGATGTGGATATGGGACGTCTCGATCCTTTGTTCGAGGATGCAGCCCGTCTCGTTGTTATTCACCAGCAGGTTCCACATCGCTCATTCAGCGTAAGTTTGCCATCGGTTATAATCGTGCCGGCCGCATCATGGACCAGTTGGAGAAAGCGGGGATTGTGGGACCGGCGCAAGGTAGTAAGGCGCGTGAGGTGTTCTGTATAGATGAGAGCGACCTGGAAATGCGGTTAAACAATTTGCAATAAGGAATGGTTATTTATAGAATGATGAAATTTGATAAGCTTTTACTTGGTGTGCTATTGCTGTTGTTTGCTGTGCCGATGTCGGCACAACAACCGGATGCCAAGAATATATTGGAGCGTACAGCCGAAGCCTTTCGGAAAGCGGGAGGGGTGAAGCTGGCGTTTACCGTGAACGAACAACAAGGCTCTTATGCGGGAGTTCTCTATCTGGAAGGTGAGAAGTTTGTGGTTGAGACCGAGGGAATGAAGACTTGGTTTGACGGACATACGCAGTGGAGCTATGTGGCTTCGGCAGATGAGGTGAATGTATCGGAACCTACGCAGGAGGAATTGCAGACTCTTAATCCGTATGCTTGGTTGTCCCTCTACAAGCAGGGATACAGATTGAAGTTGAGCAGTGTCGGTGGTAAGCAAGACAAGTCTGTTTATTACATCACCATGACTGCTGCCGACAAGAGAAAAGACCCTGAAAGTGTCTATCTGTTTGTGACAAAGGATACGTATCGTCTGCATCAAGTGGACTTGGCACCACGGGGGAGTAAGTATATGACTACTATCCTTATTGATAGCTACCAGACAGGACAATCCTATCCGGATAGTTTCTTTGTCTTTGACAAAAAAGCCTATCCTACAGCTGAAGTCATCGACATGCGCTAAATAGTAAATTGTAAATAGTCAAATAGTAAATAATATAATGATGGAAACAGAAAAAGTAAAATGTCTGATTATCGGTTCGGGTCCTGCCGGCTATACTGCCGCTATTTATGCAGGCCGTGCCAATCTTTCACCGGTACTTTATGCAGGATTGCAGCCCGGTGGCCAGTTGACAACCACTACTGATGTGGAGAATTTCCCCGGTTATCCCCAAGGTATCGGAGGTCCGGAATTAATGGAAGACCTGCGGAAGCAAGCCGAACGTTTTGGCGCAGATTTGCGTTATGGAGTTGCTACCGCAGCCAATCTTGCTGAAGCACCTTACAAGATTACGATTGATGACGAAAAGATGATTGAGGCTGAAACGCTGATTATTGCTACAGGTGCCGCTGCGAAGTATCTGGGGCTGGAGGATGAAAAGAAATATGCGGGAATGGGTGTCAGCGCTTGTGCCACTTGTGACGGTTTCTTCTACCGCAAGAAAACGGTAGCTGTTGTAGGGGGTGGAGATACTGCCTGCGAGGAAGCTGTTTACCTTGCCGGACTGGCTGCCAAGGTTTATCTGATTGTCCGCAAACCTTATCTCCGCGCTTCCAAGATTATGCAGGAGCGTGTGATGAAGCATGACAAGATTGAAGTACTGTTCGAACATAATGCCGTAGGCTTGTTTGGAGAGAACGGTGTGGAAGGTGTACATTTGGTACAGCGTATGGGTGAACCTGATGAGAAGCGCTATGATGTGGCTATTGACGGTTTCTTCCTGCTATCGGCCATAAACCCAACTCAGATATTTTCAAACCTTATGTAGATACGGACGAAGTAGGTTATATCGTCACCGAGCCGGGAACACCGCGTACGAAAGTGCCGGGCGTATTCGCCGCCGGAGACGTTGCTGATCCTCACTATCGTCAAGCCATCACCGCTGCCGGAACTGGTTGCCAGGCAGCCATTGAAGCGGAAAGATATTTGTCTGCGAAAGGACTGATTTAGTGATTAGTGATTAGGGGTTAGGATGACAACAATGTGTTTTTATTATGCTAACCCCTAATCGCTTATCCCTTGTCACTTATTCCTTATCCTATCTTGCTGATTTTCTTCAGCTTTTCTTCGTCTATGATTTTGATTTTACGCCCGTCGATGGTGATTAACCGTTCTGTGGCAAACTGTGACAACGTACGTATGGCGTTGGAAGTGGTCATGTTTGACAAATTGGCCAGATCTTCACGCGAGAGATAGATACTCAAGGTGGAGCCGTCTTCCTCCAAACCATAACTTTCTTTGAGGAATAGTAGGGATTCTGCGAGTCTTCCGCGGATATGTTTCTGCGTCAGGTTTACAGTGCGTTCATCGGCAATGCCCAAGTCAACGGACAATTGCTTGATGAAGAACATGGCAAGGTCGTTGTTTTGTGTGAGCAGAGTCATCAAGCAGTCATGGGGATTTGGCAAACAAGAGACGGCTCGAATGCAGATGCTGCCGTGACATAGTCTGTTTTTGCAAAGTAAGGGCGGTAACCGAAATATTCGACAGGTTTAATCATACGGATAATCTGGCTTCTACCACCGACTCCGTCTTTATAGATTTTGACCTTTCCACTCAGCAGACACATCAAATGCGTAGGTGTCTCGCCTTCGCAATGGATGACTTCGTTTTTTTTGTAGTTCTGGAGTGTGAAGTGGTTGGCGAGGAATTCCCGCTGTTCGTCATTCAAGGGAGACCATATATCTGCAATCAACTCCGGAACATTAATATCAGACAAGTTTACTTTTACCATAACTGCTGCAAAACTGTGTTATACAGCACAAATGTAAAAAGAAAAAATTAAATATTGCACAAATATGACAAAAAGATGTCGTAGGGGGGAGATAAAGGAAAATCTATATATTTACGATTAGACGATTTACGATTGAAGTTTGTATTGTTAAACAACTGCTCATTAGCAGGTGGGTTTATGATTGTATGAGTAACTCCAACCGTAAACCGTCAAATCGTAAATCGTAGTAACTTAATTGTTTATCGTAGTATCTCTATCCCCCTCCCTGCGGGGGAGGGGCTAGGGAGAGGCCTACTTTGTAAACAGCAGCTCCCTATATTTCGGAAGCGGCCAGATTTCATCATCAATTTCCATCTCAAGGTGGTCGATGTGGTCACGGATACTTTCCAGATAAGGCGTACGGTTTCTTCGTAAGCGAAAGCCTTGTCTTTGTAGTTATCCATGTGGTTGGCTACTTTGCGGGCTTCGGTCATTTCGCGTACTTGTACCTTGATGGCTGTTACGCGCTTGGAAATTTCGCGTACAAGCTCTTTCCGGTCGGCACTGAGGACTTCGTATTCTTCGGGAGAGAAGGTCTCGCGCAGGCCACGGAGATTTTCCAGCAGACGGTTTTGGTAGATAACGGCAGTCGGTACGATGTGGTTGATGGCAAGGTCGCCCAGCACACGGCTTTCTATCTGTACCTTCATGGTGTATTTCTCCAGTTCTACTTCCAGGCGGCAGGCAAGCTCCGTTTCGTTGAAGATACGTTCGCCGATGAGTACGGAACGGGACTGGTTATCCATGTAGTGCATCAAGGCTTCGGGAACGTGGCAGATGTTGGTCAGCCCACGGCGTGCAGCTTCCTGCTTCCATTGTTCGGAGTAGCCGTCACCCTCAAAGCGGATAGGCTCGGAGGCGATGATGGTCTCTTTCATAATGCGGAAGATGGCTTCATCCTTGCCGACCCCTTCTTCCATCAGTTTGTCGATGGATACTTTGAACTCGTTCAGCTGATTGGCCATAGCCGCATTGATGGCAATCATGGCGGCAGCGCAGTTGGCAGATGAACCTGCGGCACGGAACTCAAAGCGGTTGCCGGTAAAGGCGAATGGAGAAGTACGGTTACGGTCGGTGGTATCCAGTAATATTTCGGGAATACGTCCGATGCCTAATTTCAGTGTTGTCTTTTCTTCCGATGTCATCTTGCTGCTGCTTATCTGGCGGGCTATCTCGTCGAGGATGGAAGACAGCTGTTTGCCCAGGAAGATGGACAGAATGGCGGGAGGCGCTTCATTGGCTCCCAGACGGTGGCTGTTTCCGGCACTCATGATGGAGGCGCGCAGCAAGTTCTGGTTTTTGTATACCATCATCAGTACGTTTACCAGGAAGGTAAGGAACAGCATGTTCCCTTTCGGATTCTTGCCCGGTGCAAACAAATTGATACCCGTATCGGTGCAAAGCGACCAGTTGTTGTGCTTGCCGGAGCCGTTCACGCCGTTGTAGGGTTTTTCGTGAAGCAGTACGGCGAAGTGATGCTTGCGTGCGATGCGTTTCATCAGATCCATCACAAGCTGGTTGTGGTCGTTGGCAAGGTTGGCATTCTCAAAGATAGGCGCCAGCTCAAACTGGTTGGGAGCTACTTCGTTATGGCGGGTCTTGACCGGGATACCCAGTTTGTGACATTCGATTTCCAGTTCTTTCATAAAAGCTGTGACACGTGGGGGGATGGAGCCGAAATAGTGGTCCTCCAGCTGCTGGTCTTTGGCCGAGGAGTGTCCCATCAGGGTACGTCCGGTCAGACAAAGGTCCGGGCGGCATTGTACAGTGCCGAGTCGACGAGGAAATATTCTTGTTCCCAGCCTAAATTGGTATAAACGCGTGTGATATTCTTGTCGAACAACTGGCATACGTCTGTCGCTGCTTTGTCTACGGCTGCCAAGGCTTTGAGCAATGGAGTCTTGTAGTCGAGCGCTTCGCCGGTATAAGAGATGAAGATAGTGGGGATGCAAAGTGTGGTATCTACCACAAAGGCAGGTGAGGAAACATCCCAAGCAGTATATCCTCGTGCTTCGAATGTGTTTCTGATACCTCCGTTGGGGAAAGAGGATGCATCCGGTTCCTGCTGGATGAGCAGTTTGCCGGAAAAACGTTCAATCACTTCCGTTCCTTCTCCGAATTCGATGAAGCCGTCATGTTTCTCGGCTGTTCCGTCCGTCAGAGGCTGGAACCAGTGCGTGTAGTGGGTGACGTTGAGGGACTTTGCCCAACTTTTCATGCCGTTGGCAATCAGGTCTGCCATTTCGCGGTTGATGGGAGTGCCTTTTTCGATGGCGTCGGTCACGGCTTTGTAGGCTTCACGAGGCAGGTATTCCTGCATTTTCTTACGGTCGAAGACATGGCTGCCGTAGTAGTCGGACAGTTTGTTTGAAGGGGTGGTCACTTCAAGAGGTTGCCGATTGGCAAGTTCTTGCAAAGCAAAAAATCGCATTTTTGACATATAAGTCTCTCCTTTTATTGGTTGTTGGGCGCAAAAATACATGTTTTTTCTGAACTACCCCCTCTTTTTAGGGGGTATTCTCGAAAATATTAGTGTTTTTTGAGAATAGACCCCCTAAAAAGTCTGCTTGTTATGGAAAAACGACCAAAAGCTTGCGTTTGTTACATGCCATGATTAGTAATCTTTCCGCATCACGATTAGTAATCTTAGTGCGTCGTGATTAGTAATTTTCATGTGTCACAATTACGAATCATTCTGTACATGACACTTGTGGCACCCTTTTTATAACAATTAATATAGGTTCGTATTTATCTCGCACAAACTATGTGTGCTTGTGTATTATTGTCTCTCGCGCGTAACATATGTTTTATAATAAAGGGTGTCACAAGTGTCATTCCCGCTTCTTTATGGAACATGTTTTTGCATTACACAAATTCTTCCGTATATTTGTCCCGATTCTATAAGGAGAAATTGCGGTTGAAACGTTTGTTGTTTATATGGATTTGGATTTGCTTCTTGTTTTCTTTTGTACAGAAGGCAGGGGCGGAGCGTGTATCTTATCCGGTTGACAAACATGTGAGTTCGGCAGACTCCATCATGGAGAAAGTCATCTTCTTTGCCCCCCTTTATGAACGTATTATTGAAAGTTATAAGGCTGAGCTTTACATAAAGGCTGGGTGAATATCCGTAAGAAGAATCATATTCTCCGCTACATCCCTTCCATGTTCCGGCCCAAGAAAGGGGTGCGGGAATATATGATGGAAACTTATAGCGATTTGCATTTTACTGCTCCCGACATCTATGACCAGAAGGTAAAGGCAAGTGTCGGTACTGCTTCCGAGTTTTGGGAAATGGACGGACGGCTGCCGGAATATTTTCACATCAACATCTATTCTTCTACCTTATTATATGACAAACTACTCTCTCCTTTAGCACCCAATGCCAAAAAATATTATACCTATCGGATTGATACGGTGATGGGGGAACGGCATGCCCTTCAGTATAAAATCCGTTTTATGCCAAAAAGCAAAAGCTTTCAGCTGGTGGGCGGTTATCTGATTGTGAGTGATAACGTGTGGAGTGTACGCGAGATGCGTTTTTCCGGACGTAATGAGATGGTGCGGTTCAATAATCTGGTGAAGATGGGTAATGTGGGCGATTCGGACGAATTTCTTCCGTTGCAGTATGATGTGGATGCAACGTTTCGTTTTTTGGGAAATGTGGTAGATGGCACTTATGAAGCTGTACTCGATTATAAGAACATCATTCAGAAAACTTCTGGCAGTGATATACGGAGGTCGGTGAAGAAAAGTAAATATGACTTGTCCGATTCATACACGTTGCGTACTGATACGAATGCTTATCTACGTGATACTGCTTACTTTAAAACTTTGCGTCCCATTCCTTTGACTCCGCATGAGGAGACACTGTATCAGGATTTCTTCTTGCGTCGGGATACGCTCGCCCGGAAAAAGAAACCGGTGAATAAGAACTTGGAGTTTTGGGGGCAGATTGGAGATGCATTGATCAGTCGCTATACGGTAGACCTTGATAAATTGGGGAGTGTGCGCTGTTCACCACTAATCAATCCTTTTCTTTTGAGCTATAGCGGCAAGCATGGAATTTCGTATCGGCAGGAGTTCAAGTACAACCGTATTTTTACCGGTGATCGCCTGCTGCGCATCGTTCCCCGGATAGGTTATAATTTTAAGGAAAAAGAGTTTTACTGGAGGGTGAGGTCCGATTTTGATTATTGGCCCCGTAAGCGTGCAGCATTGCATCTGGAGTTTGGTAACGGTAACCGGATTTACAGCAGTGATGTGCTGGACGACCTGAAAGCCATCCCCGACAGTATTTTTGACTTCAACCAGATACACTTGGATTATTTCAAAGATTTGTATCTGAATCTGCGTCATAGCTGGGAAATAGTAAACGGTCTGTCGCTGGAAGTGGGTGTATCCATGCACAGACGTACGGAAGTGAACCGCTCCCGGTTTGAACTGAACTACCCGAGCATGCCGCCTACCAAGTCGGCCACCCGTGCCGGTTCCGGAGGTTCATCCTTCTTTCCGAATTTTGACCCGAATATCCTGAACAAGTTCCGCCATACCTATAATAGTTTTGCTCCCCGCGTCCGCCTCACCTGGACTCCGGGACAATACTATTATATGAATGGCGACCGTAAAGTAAATCTTCATTCCAAGTATCCTTCCATCTCAGTAGATTGGGAGCGGGGACTCAGTGGAGTGTTGCAGAGCAGTGGTTCGTACGAGCGTGTAGAGATTGATTTGCAGCATCAGGTTTCTTTGGGCTTGATGCGTGATATTTATTGGCGTTTTGGTTGGGGAGAGTTTACCAATCAGAAGGAACTGTACTTTGTGGACTTTGCCAATTTGCGGCGTTCCAATCTTCCTATGGGTTGGAGTGATGATATTGGCGGGGTGTTCCAGTTGCTGGACGGCCGCTGGTATAACTCTTCCCGTAAATATATCCGCGGACACCTTACCTATGAAGCGCCTTTCCTCCTGCTCCGCCATCTGATGAAATATACCCAATATGTATTGAATGAACGTCTGTATCTGAATGCATTGGTGGTTCCTCACTTGAAACCTTATCTGGAAGTAGGGTATGGCATTGGTACACATATATTTGACTTTGGCTTGTTTGCCAGCTTTGCAAACTGGAAGTATCAGGAAATAGGTTGCAAATTTACCTTCGAACTGTTTAACAGATAGCAATGTGGTAATGTGATTAATGTGCCAATGTGTCAATGACCAGGGCGTGATGGCGTAGCATAAACATAGCGCAGCCAATTAGCATATTGGCACATTATCACATTAATCAATTGTCAATTATTGATTCTTTTGTAACTTTGCTGCAAATTGCTTGGAGCTATGGGTATAGTAATAGGAATAGATGTGGGTGGAAGTACCACGAAAATCGTTGGAATCAATGGAGAACAGATACAGTCTCCAATGTTTATTACGGCTACCGACCCGGTGACTTCCTTATTCGGAGCATTCGGTAAGTATATTTATGACAATGGTATACAGCTGGCCGATGTGGAGCAGGTGATGCTGACGGGAGTGGGAAGCGCATTTGTCAACAGCCCTCTATATGGACTGCCTACTCGCAAAACGGATGAGTTTATTGCCAATGGTTTGGGAGCCAGACATGCAACGGATATAGACCAACTGATTGTAGTCAGCATGGGTACCGGCACTTCTTTTGTGAAAATAGACGGAGACAAGGTGCAGCATATTGGCGGCTTGGGGATTGGTGGAGGTACCTTGCAGGGATTATCGAGGTTGCTGTTGAAAACTCATGATATTCATCAGGTGTCCGAGTTGGCTGAGAAAGGGGATGTAACTCGTGTCAACTTGCAGATAGGTGATATTTGCAACACTGCTTTGCCTGACTTGCCAGTGAGTGCTACCGCCTCTCTTTTCGGGAAAGCAGATAGCAATGCTTCTCAAGAAGATATTGCCTGCGGTATAATTTATACGGTACTTCAAACCATTGGAGGAGCTGCTGTACTGTCAGCTTTGAACAGTCCTATCAAGGATTTCGTTCTGATAGGAAATCTCACCCAACTGCCCCAGTGCCGGGAGGTGTTTTCTAAAATGGAAGCCATCTATCATGTACATTTTCATATACCGCCCTATGCTGAATATAGAACAGCAATAGGAGCGGCATTGGCATATATAAAAGAAAGGCAAGGGTAGTGGTTACTTCTTGCCTGCCTTCTTCATATAGCTGTTTATCAAGTACATGCGGGAGCGGCCACCGTACCGTGGTCAAATCCCTCCATCTGATAGAGGGTGGTTTTTTGTCCCAATGCTTTGAGGAGGGCATATAAATGGGCGTTTTCCTCATAGCGTGCCAGCATCTCCAACTCTTTGTCGCCAGTGATAAGTATCATGGGTGAAGCGTCTTTTCTTACGTTATTGGAAGGAGCATATTTATCTATAATCGGAGTGTCGGAAGGCAGTCCGCGTTCTTTGCGGATGGTATAATGAGTGGTGGTCTGTCCGCTGATGGGGAAAGCGCCTGCCAGGCTGTTGGCATCAATATTCCACTTTGCCAGGTAACTCTTGTCCAGATTGAGCATCAGACAGAGATAACCACCGGCTGAATGACCGGCTATGTATATTTTGTCTTTATCTCCTCCGAATTCTTCTATATTCTCGAAAGTCCAAGCAACGGCCTCTGCGGCATCTTCCGTGTAGGCAGGATTTTGGGCACGCGCTGAGTCGGTAGTTTACGGCTATCACGGCGTAGCCTTGCTCCAGGAACTCCTTCGGAAAATGTTTTTCTCCGGCTTCCAGTCCTCCGCCGTGGAACCAGATAAGGGTGGCAAATCCTTTTTTATCAGTAGGATAATGGAGGTCGAGCTTGCAACGCTCCAGCTTATAACTGTCTTTTTCGCCGGGATGAAGATAGGAAATGTTCTTTTGCGTACGGTAGTTGTTGTCCGTTGTCTGATTTTGGCTATAACATAATAATGTATAGCAAATGATGGAAATGCATGCGATTATCTTTTTCATGATAAATTATTGAGATTATGTATAAATGAAACGATGCAAAGGTAACATTTTTTTTATTCTTTAATTGATTATTCCACTGCTGTTTTGAATGCTTTTTGTTTTGTAGTTCAAGAAAATACTTCTATCTTTGCGCCCGATTTACAATGAGTCAACATAAAGTCTCACTTAATTAACGAGTTAAACAATTTATTTATTAATGGAAAATTTAAAGAATGTAGCTCCTATTGAAGACTTCAACTGGGATGCTTATGAGAACGGCGAATCAGTAGCCAGTGCAAGCCACGAAGAACTGGAAAAGGCGTATGACAATACGTTGAACAAGGTTAACGACCGCGAGGTAGTTGATGGAACCGTAATCGCAATGAACAAGCGTGAAGTAGTTGTGAACATCGGTTACAAATCAGACGGTATCATTCCGATGAGTGAATTCCGTTACAATCCTGAGCTGAAGGTTGGTGATACTGTTGAGGTATACATCGAAAATCAGGAAGACAAGAAAGGACAGCTCGTTCTGTCTCACCGTAAAGCTCGTGCTACCCGTTCTTGGGATCGCGTAAACGCAGCTTTGGAAAACGAAGAAATTATCAAGGGTTACATCAAGTGCCGCACAAAGGGTGGTATGATTGTAGACGTATTCGGCATCGAAGCTTTCTTGCCGGGTTCTCAAATCGACGTGAAGCCTATCCGCGACTACGATGTATTCGTTGGCAAAACTATGGAATTCAAGGTTGTTAAGATCAACCAGGAATTCAAGAATGTGGTTGTTTCCCACAAGGCTCTTATCGAAGCCGAACTGGAACAACAGAAGAAGGAAATCATCGGTAAACTCGAAAAAGGACAAGTTCTCGAAGGTACCGTTAAGAATATCACTTCCTATGGTGTATTTATCGACTTGGGTGGCGTAGATGGTTTGATTCACATTACAGACCTTTCTTGGGGCCGTGTTAGCGATCCGAAAGAAGTGGTTGAACTCGACCAGAAACTCAACGTCGTTATCCTTGACTTCGATGATGAGAAGAAGCGTATCGCTCTCGGCTTGAAGCAACTCACTCCGCATCCTTGGGATGCACTGGATGCTAACCTGAAGGTTGGCGACCACGTGAAGGGTAAAGTTGTAGTTATGGCTGACTACGGTGCATTCATCGAAATCGCTCCGGGTGTTGAAGGTCTGATTCACGTATCTGAAATGTCTTGGTCACAGCACTTGCGTTCTGCACAAGACTTCATGAAGGTAGGTGACGAAGTTGAGGCAGTAGTCCTGACTTTGGACCGCGAAGAGCGTAAGATGTCTTTGGGTATCAAGCAGCTGAAGTCTGATCCTTGGGAAACTATCGAAGAGAAGTATCCTATCGGCAGCAAGCACACTGCAAAAGTTCGCAACTTCACTAACTTCGGCGTATTCGTTGAAATCGAAGAAGGTGTTGACGGCTTGATTCACATCTCTGACCTGTCTTGGACGAAGAAGGTTAAACATCCGTCTGAATTCACTCAGATTGGTGCAGACATCGACGTACAAGTTCTGGAAATCGACAAGGAAAACCGTCGCTTGAGCCTTGGCCACAAGCAACTCGAAGAAAATCCCTGGGATGTATTCGAAACTGTATTTACAGTAGGTTCTGTACACGAAGGTACTATCATCGAAATGCTGGATAAGGGTGCTGTAGTTGCTCTGCCTTATGGTGTAGAAGGCTTCGCTACTCCGAAGCACCTCGTTAAGGAAGACGGATCACAAGCTCAGTTGGACGAGAAGCTTGAATTCAAGGTAATTGAGTTCAACAAGGACGCTAAGCGTATCATCCTTCTCACAGCCGTATCTTCGAAGATGCTGCAAAGGCAGAAGAAAGAGCTGAAAAGAAGGCTGCTACTAAGAAGTCAACCGGTAAGAGAGAAGACGTTGCTCCTGCTATCCAAAACCAGGCTGCATCTACTACTCTGGGTGACATTGATGCTTTGGCTGCTTGAAGGAACAGATGGAAGCTGGAAAGAAATAATTACTCCGTTCTATAAATGAAGGAGGGTACTTGCGCAAACAAGTGCCCTTCTTTTTTATGATTTGTCAATAGAATTTTATGGAATTAAGGATGGTTTTTCCATAAATGTTTATCTTTGCAGGGTGGTTACTTTTGCAATCATAGAAATATTCAATAATTTAATTTTCATTTATTATGAAAAACATGTTCAAAAATGCAGGGAAGATGGTGTTGTTCACTTGCCTGTCGCTGATGTTACTAACCGCATGCGGCCAGAAGTCTAAACTCAAGCTGGCTATCGCAGCAGCCAACAAACAATGTCCCATGGATATGGGAGCTTCCGGCGAAATATCCAGTATTACTTTTGATGGGTCGGATGTGGTATATGTACTGCTTATGAATGAAAGTTTCCTCAATATAGACGCTTTGAAAGAGAATCCTGATGCAATGAAGTCTGCTGTGACTGTTATGTTCGGTAATCCACAAGGTCTATTAAAGAGATGCTGGATTTGGTTGTCGGTACTGATTCCGGTATAAAGTTCATATATAAAGGAAAGACATCCGGTAACGAAGTGGAATGTTATCTGACTACTCAGGACTTGAAAGATATATTGAATGGTGGTGGTGCATCTGCCGACAGCAGTGACGAGAAGAAACTGGAAGAGCAAGTGAAGATGACCAACGTATCGTGCCCGATGCAGGTGGATGAAGCCACTATGCTCAATAAACTGACAATCGAGTCGGATAAGGTGCTTTATCATTATACGATTGACGAATCTGTAGTACAGATGTCTGCTTTGAAGGAAAATGCCGAACAGATGAAGGCAAATGTGAAGAACTCTTTGAACTCCTCCGATCCAGCCTTGCGCATGTTCTTGGAAGTATGTGTGAAGTGTGATAAAGGGGTGGGCTATCTGTATAAAGGGAATAAATCCGGAGAAACTTTTGAAATATCTTTTGGAGTTTCAGAGATAAAGGCTCTTCTATAAATCAAGGAGTAGAAATCAGTTCGGAAGGTTTGGAATGGAAAAATTTGAGTTACATATTCTTGGTTGTGGTTCCGCTTTACCCACAACGCGTCATTTCCCTACGTCTCAAATTGTGAACGTGCGCGACAAGTTGTTTATGATTGATTGTGGGGAAGGGGCGCAGTTGCAGTTCCGTAAATCACATCTGAAGTTTTCACGTTTGAATCATATTTTTATCTCTCACTTGCATGGAGACCATTGTTTTGGCTTATTAGGACTGATTTCTACACTTAACCTTTTAGGACGTACAGCAGAGTTGCATATCCATTCTCCCAAAGGGCTGGAAACATTACTGACACCTATGCTGGATTTTTTTAATAGGCAGATGACGTACAAGGTCCTTTTCCATGAGTTTGATACGAAAGAACCGATGCTGATTTATGAAGACCGTTCGTTGACGGTTACTACCATTCCTTTGCGTCATCGTATGCCGTGTTGTGGTTTTTTGTTTGCAGAAAAGCGGTGTCCTAACCATATTATCCGTGAAATGGTCGATTTCTACCAAGTGCCGGTATACGAATTGAATCGTATAAAGAATGGGGCCGATTACGTGACATCGGAGGGAAAAACTGTTTCCAACAACTTGTTGACCCGCCCTTCTGCTCCGTCCCGCAGTTATGCCTATTGCTCGGATACCATCTATCTTCCTTCTATCGTGGAGCAGATAAAAGGGGTTGATTTACTTTTTCATGAGGCGACATTTGCGAATGAGGATGCGCCACGTGCCAAAGAAACATTTCATACAACTGCTGCACAAGCGGCCGAAATAGCCAGGAGGGCTGAGGTGAAGAAGTTGTTGATAGGACATTTTTCGGCACGATACGAAGATGAAAATGTCTTGCTTCAAGAAGCATCCGCTATTTTTCCGGATACTCAGCTTGCCAAAGAAACACTTTGTGTATCGGTATGAATTAAACTTTTCGTATCTTTGGCAGTCTAAAACAACAAATGCGAATAGAAATTTATGACTCCTTCCTATAATGAACGCGAAGTGTTGGCTCTTCTACAAGAAGAAAGCACACAAAAGCGGGGATTTGAGATGATTGTTACCCAATATAGCGAGCAGTTGTATTGCAGATTCGTCGTATGGTCCTCTCTCATGAAGATGCCAATGATTTACTTCAGAATACTTTCATTAAAGCATGGATTAATATAGATTATTTCAGGGCAGAGGCTAAACTCTCTACCTGGCTCTATCGCATAGCCTTGAATGAATGCCTCACTTTTCTGAACAAACAACGGGCTGCTTCCACAGTCTCTTTGGATGACCCCGAGGCAGATGCACTTCAAAAGCTTGAAAGTGATCCTTACTTCTCCGGTGATAAAGCAGAGATGGCTTTGCAAAAAGCCTTGCTTGCCTTGCCGGAAAAACAACGTATGGTGTTTAATCTGAAGTATTACCAGGAAATGAAATACGAAGAGATGTCCGATATATTTGGTACTTCCGTAGGTGCCTTGAAGGCTTCCTATCACCATGCCGTGAAGAAAATAGAAAAGTTTTTGGGTGAGGAGTATTAAACCTTTGCCACAAAACAATGTCTAATTAAACAGAAAGGAGAAAGCTTATGAAAGAAGAAGATAAAATACAGAAAAAGATAGGGACGGAAAATCCTTTCCGCGTTCCTGAAGGCTACTTTGAGAATCTTACTTCAGAGGTAATGAACCGGCTTCCCGAAAAAGAGAAACTCATTGCTGTGCAGACAGAGCCTACAATGTGGCAGAAGGTAAGGCCTTGGTTGTATATGACCGCCATGTTTATAGGTGCGGCATTGATTATCCGTGTAGCTTCTTCGGAGCATACTCCATCTGTAGAGCGTATGGCTGCTGATGATACGGAAACAGAAATGGAATATATTAATATGGCTGTAGAGAATTCCATGCTGGATGATTATTCATTGTATGTTTATTTGGCAGACTCTGATGCAGAATAAGGTAACAACACTCAACTATTTAAAAATGAAGAAACTAATTGTTTTATTGGTTATGATATGTGGCATTATGCCTCTGCTTTGGGCTAGCGATGGATGTGACCAGCATCTGTCACCTGAAGAGTTTCGTGCCAAACAAAAAGCGTTTATAACGGAGAAAGCCGGACTGACGAGTGAGGAGCAGCCAAGTTCTTCCCATTGTATTTTGAATTGCAGGACCGGAAAAAGCAGCTAAATGACGAGGCTTGGAAGTTGCTTCGACAAGGGAAAGATGAAAAAACAACCGAAGCCCAGTATGAGGAAATTATGGAAGGTGTATATGATGCCCGTATCGCTTCTGACCGGTTGGACAAGACCTACTTTGATAAGTTCAAGAAAATATTGCCTTGTAAAAAGATTTATCTGGTGCAAAGGGCTGAAATGCGTTTCCACCGTGAATTACTGAAAGGCATGCATAAAAAGGGGGATGCTTCTCCACGAAAAACACAAGGAAAAAGATGAATAGTGAATGAATACAAATAAGGAAGGTTGCCACAATGATGTGAGCAACCTTCTTTTGTTAATGATAGATACCTCGCTTTAGCCTGGCTAAACCTCTACTTTAGTTCCCTAAACCTTTGCTTTAGCCAGCTAAACCTGACCTTTAGAAGAATCATCTTGTTTGCTTTCTTTTTCCAATGCTTTCGCTTCGTTCCATAGCTTATCCATCTCCTCCAGCGTCATGTCATGGAGGTTTTTGCCCTCCTTGATGCTGTGCGCTTCTACATAGTTGAAGCGGTTGATGAACTTCTGGTTGGTCTGTTCCAGCGCATTGTCCGGATTGATTTTGTAGAGGCGGGCAGCGTTGATGAGGCTGAACATGACATCGCCGAATTCAGCTTCAGCCTTTTCTTTATCCATGTGGCGACTTCAGCCTGGAATTCTTGGATTTCTTCTTTTACCTTATCCCACACTTGCTCGCGTTCCTCCCAGTCGAATCCTACATTGCGTGCCTTGTCCTGGATGCGGTAGGCCTTGATGAGCGAGGGTAGGGCAGCGGGTACACCGCTCAGCACTGTTTTGTTCCCATCTTTTTCCTTCAATTTTAGCTGTTCCCAGTTTTCAGAAACCTGGCCTGCGGTTTCGGCCTTTACATCGCCGAAGACATGGGGATGGCGGAAAATAAGTTTCTCACAAAGACGGTCGCATACGTCTTTCATATCGAAATCACCGGTTTCGGAGCCTATCTTTGCATAAAAAGCCACATGCAGCAGCACATCGCCCAGCTCTTTGCAGATGTCATTCTTGTCATCGCGTATCAGGGCGTCACAAAGTTCATAAGTCTCTTCGATGGTATTGGGGCGCAGGCTTTCGTTGGTCTGCTTGCGGTCCCAGGGACATTTCTCGCGCAGCTCGTCGAGTATGTCGAGGAAGCGGCCGAAGGCTTCCATCTGTTCTTTTCTTGTATGCATGATTTTGAAATTTAGTTTTTCCATTCTTCGTATGAGATAAGCAAGCCTATTACTTCCGAATAGTTCTTGCGTCCGCTTTGAATCTTGTTTCCTTTAAGGTACAAGTCGTAGATAAAGTTCTGGATGTCTCCGATGAGCGGACTGTATTTCTCCATCCAGTATTGCTGGTTCTTTTGGGCCAGTTCTATGATTTCAGGACGTATCCGGTTGAAAAGTTCTGCGTATTCTTCTTCGCTCATCAGTCGGCGGGCATTGCCCAGCACATGTGGGAGTACGGAGAAATACCCACTGAAACGAATCTCTTTCACCTGCGAACGGGTGCAGACCTGGTAAGCGTAGAAGTTGGCTTCTGCCTCGCTGGTGATGCCTAAAAAGTGTGCCAGCTCGTGGGCATAAGTAGCAGGATATTGTGGTGGAAGCAAATCGCCGTTCAGCGTGAATTCGCAGAAGAAAGGTCCCATGCTTCCCGTAACACCGACCATGGAAATGAACGGAGTGAAAAGCATGGTCTTCACGCGCGGAGAGGAGTGGGGAGGGCGATGTATCCCCAGCGTATCGCTGATTTGGTTGTATCCGTGTACGCTTTCCCGGCAGACCAATGGTTCGTCAATGGAGGTGACATCTGTATAGGAAGCATTCAGCTTGTCTATATAGTTGTCTACAAATGACTGAAAGATTTCGGGAGTATAGGCAGTATAAGGAATGTTTGTCCTGCCATAGAAATCTTTCTGTGAGTAGTTCAGTCCCCATGCCAGATAGAACCATGCATATATCCACAGCAAGTATTCCATTTCGTTCAGCAGAATCTGTTTCCACTTCTTCTTCTGGATATAGCGTGCCCTGATGGGATTGAAGAGGAGCCCGATGATGCTGAGGAAAATGAACAAGTCGCCTACGGCAAAAGGTATGAGTTTTGAAAAGGAGGACAGGATATGGGAAATTACCGGATATACGGACTGTGCATACACTTCTCCCAAGCTTGGAATGAGCTGCGTTGCCCATACGACAGACAGTAATACAATTAATATGATATATCGGATTTTTAGCTTCCCCCTCATTTTATATACTGTTTTGTAGGGACAAAAATATATATTTAAATTTTAATTCATTAATTTTGCGCCCGTTATTCGCAATAAATTAATTATAGAGATTTAAAAACATGGAATTAGCAAGTAAGTACAATCCCGCTGACGTGGAGGGAAAGTGGTACCAGTATTGGTTGGACCACAAATTATTCAGTTCGAAACCCGATGGTCGTGAGCCTTACACCGTCGTCATTCCGCCTCCAAACGTCACCGGTGTGTTGCACATGGGACACATGCTTAATAATACCATACAAGATATTCTGGTACGCCGTGCCCGCATGGAAGGCAAGAATGCCTGCTGGGTGCCGGGAACCGACCATGCATCCATTGCTACCGAGGCCAAGGTGGTGAACAAACTTGCCGCACAAGGCATCAAGAAGACAGACCTTACCCGCGACGAGTTCTTGAAGCATGCCTGGGAATGGACTGACGAACATGGCGGCATCATCTTGAAGCAGCTCCGCAAGCTGGGTGCTTCTTGCGATTGGGATCGTACAGCTTTTACTATGGATGAGAAACGCAGTGAAAGCGTGCTCAAGGTTTTTGTTGACTTGTATAACAAAGGTCTGATTTATCGTGGTGTCCGCATGGTGAACTGGGACCCTAAGGCACTGACCGCACTTAGTGACGAGGAAGTAATCTACAAAGAAGAGCACAGCAAGCTGTACTATCTGAAGTATATGGTAGAAGGTGACCCCGAAGGACGTTATGCAGTGGTTGCTACCACCCGCCCTGAAACCATCATGGGAGATACAGCCATGTGCATCAATCCGAATGACCCCAAGAATACCTGGTTGAAGGGTAAGAAGGTGATTGTTCCGTTGGTAGGACGTGTTATTCCGGTTATCGAGGACGATTACGTAGATATAGAGTTCGGTACCGGTTGTCTGAAGGTAACTCCTGCCCACGATGTGAACGACTACATGCTGGGTGAGAAGTACAATCTGCCGAGCATCGACATCTTCAATGATAACGGAACGCTTAGTGAAGCTGCCGGCTTGTATATCGGTATGGACCGTTTCGATGTGCGCGAGCAGATTGAGAAGGACCTGGCTGCTGCCGGTCTGTTGGAGAAAGTGGAAGCCTATACCAACAAGGTAGGTTTCTCCGAACGTACCAACGTGCCCATCGAACCGAAACTTTCCATGCAGTGGTTCTTGAAGATGCAGCACTTTGCCGACATGGCTTTGCCGCCGGTGATGAATGATGAGTTGAAGTTCTATCCTGCCAAATATAAGAATACGTACAAGAACTGGTTGGAAAATATCAAGGACTGGTGTATCAGCCGCCAGTTATGGTGGGGGCATCGCATTCCTGCTTATTTTTTGCCGGAAGGTGGTTATGTAGTGGCTGCCACTCCCGAAGAAGCCTTGGCATTGGCAAAAGAGAAAACGGGTAATGCAGACCTTAAACTGGAAGACCTTCGTCAGGATGAGGACTGCTGGATACTTGGTTCTCCTCCTGGTTGTGGCCCATCTCTTTGTTTGACGGTATCAACAATCCGGGTAACGAGGAGATAAACTACTATTATCCTACCAGCGACTTGGTGACCGGTCCGGACATTATCTTCTTCTGGGTAGCCCGTATGATTATGGCAGGCTATGAATATGAAGGTAAGATGCCGTTCCAGAATGTTTATTTTACGGGTATTGTCCGTGACAAGCTGGGACGTAAGATGTCCAAGTCGTTGGGTAATTCTCCCGACCCGCTGGATTTGATTGAGAAATACGGTGCCGATGGTGTACGTATGGGCATGATGCTTTCAGCTCCTGCTGGCAATGACATCCTCTTTGACGATGCACTGTGTGAGCAAGGACGTAACTTCAATAATAAGATATGGAACGCTTTCCGTCTGATTAAAGGTTGGGAAGTCAGTGCGGAAGTTCCGGTACCGGAAGCTTCAGAACTGGCAATACGCTGGTTTGAGGCCAAGCAGAATGAAGTGGCTGCCGAAGTGGCTGATTTGTTCAGCAAGTACCGTTTGAGTGAAGCGCTGATGGCTGTTTACAAACTGTTCTGGGACGAATTCTCTTCCTGGTATCTGGAAATGATTAAACCGGCATACGGCCAGCCCATCAACCGGAAAGTGTATGAAGCAACTATCGGTTTCTTTGATAACTTGTTGCATCTGCTCCATCCGTTCATGCCATTTATTACAGAGGAGTTGTGGCAGCATCTTTGCGACCGTACAGACGGTGAGAGCTTGATGGTAAGCCCGTTGTCAATGTCGGCATTGGTAGATGAGGATATCATCCGGGAGTTTGAAGTGGTGAAAGAGGTTATCAGCAATATCCGTTCCATCCGTTTGCAGAAGAACATCGCCCAAAAAGAGGCACTTGAGTTGCAGGTTATCGGTGAGAATCCGGTTGTGGCGTTCAACGCGGTTGTTACGAAAATGTGTAACCTTTCGTCCATCAATGTGGTGGAGAACAAGGCCGACGGTGCTGCTTCCTTCATGGTCGGTACTACGGAATATGCCGTACCTTTGGGTAACATGATTGACGTGGAAGCCGAGATAGCCCGTATGGAGGCCGAACTGAAGCATAAGGAAGGATTCTTGCAGGGTGTGCTGAAGAAACTGGGTAACGAGAAGTTTGTGAATAATGCTCCTGCCGCCGTTCTTGAGATGGAACGCAAGAAGCAGGCAGATGCTGAAAGTATCATCAAATCTCTCAAGGAAAGTATTGCAGCATTGAAAAAGGCATAACTGTCCGTCACATAAAAACAGAGAAAAAGCTCCGGAACCTTCAACTCCGGAGCTTTTTTTAGCGGTATAATGAACTGTTTATTTGAACAGTTCTGCTACACACCACATTAGGCGTGCGGTGGTGTGTGTCCAGATTTCCTTGTAAGTGCAGTTATTTTGCATCGGGAAGTAGGGTTCGTCCTCATTTTCGAATGTTTCGATTCCTACGGGTACAGCTCCCACCACATCTCCGGCATAGGCTCCGTAAAGTGGCGGGTAGTCATATCCGTCTCCATAAACGGTACTCATGGCAAACGGGTTGTAGCCCAATATATACTCTATCTGGCGGGTTGCAATATCCCTTAACGCTTTATCATTGAATAGGCGTGCAAGGATAAAGGCAGCCTTGGCTTTGCCCATGACAACAGCGTGGAATCCCCTGAACTGGTAGGCAACGGGGAAACGGCGCAGGTAGAAATTCTTTGAGAGAGGGATACCGTTGCGCACTTGTGCATTGTATTCTTCCAGACTGGGAAGCCCTACCTGCTCGCCTTCATGGTACAGATTCTTATAATCGGTATTATCCACCTCGTATACGGCGCTTGGCAGTATGCCATACGGCTCAATCAGTTGTGAAACCCCGCGTAGATAGTCTGCATAGGCTTCACAAGATGCCTGCCACAACGGGGCGTCCAGATGGGTGGGGGCATCTGTCAGTAGCATCGAGAGTCCTTCGGCCATCAAGTGCTCTTGGCTTTGGTGATAATAGGCCAGAATACGCTTTTTCCGGGAAGATTCATAGAAGAAACCTCGCAGGGGGATTTTCCAGTCGGTACGCTTTTCCAACTGTTGGCCCGCCATGACGGTACGTGCCAGCCGGGTTGCCCAGTCCAGATAGTAAACATCTTGTGTAAGGCGGTACAAACGCATGGCTGTGACGGTGGCAAGGGCATAAAGTTCGGTTTCGTTCTGTTCCGTCCTTTGTGTATCCAGCAGGTCGATGGCGAATTGGAAATCCTCAATGGCACTGTTCCGGCACCACCGTGCAAATACCGGGTCTTTCTTTTCAAAATGAGGGGCGGCGAGTGCGCAACTGGAAGCGGCTTTCAGATTGTCCGTAGGTGTATTTCGTGCTTCTGTCTGCATGTCGTCTTTGTCACCACGGATATTCTTTGTCCAAATGCCGATAATCAGTCCGCCCAGTCGGTAGCCGTCACCGAAGCGGGTACGCAGAATCCAGTTCACTCCCCAGCGTGCCTCTTCCAGCAGGCGTTCGTAGAAGATACTGTCTTTGCCTTGTACGGCACCGGCCATTTCGAGGAGGGCGATGCATGATTCGGCTGTATTTCCCGTTCCTTGAGTCAGGTCGGCTGCATCGTGCCATCCTCCGGCAATACTCATGCTCCGTCCGTCGGGATGATAGGCGAATACATCCTGATGGCATTCCTGATGAATGCCGGGCTGGTCGAAACCGCAACGTTCGGAAAAGAAGAAGTTCAGCGTGTGCCAGGCGGTAGACAGGTAGGCATCATTTCCGATGGGGAAAGGCTTTGATTGTACATCACCGATGGAGAGGAAGTATTGTCCGGGCGTATTGAAACTGCTGAAGTCCAGTACAAGAAATCCTTTGTCCAGCTTCTTGTCCTGATTCAGAGGACTGGCCTTACCTTGATAAACGGTTTGTCCCGTGGCGGCATCGTGTAGGCTGAAAGTCCTTTCCGGTACGTGCTGCACCAAAGCCTGCTTGCGTGCTCCCGGCTTGTATCCGCTGTGGCAGTAGGCCATTGCATCTTTTCGCAGGTCGAATCCCCGGCTGTTTTCCGCTTCTACCTTTTCGATGCGCATGTCGTCTATGTATAGGCTCATGCATTCGCTGGCTCCTGCAGGAGCACCTGCCAGCATGATGTTTACCGAAAAGCCGGTGACACAGTCACGGTATAGGTCCGGTATCTCCCATATGATGTGCTGCCATTTGTTGGGATAGACAGTCTCGAAGTGTTGTCCTTCAAAGCGTCCGGGAGTCGGCATGATTTTCTCCCCTTCATTGTATAGGGTGAATCCGGCAAAGGTCAGATAAACGCCCGGTGCATCCACATATACCCAAACGGAAAAGCGGTTGTATTCCCGCAAGTCTTCCCGGTCGAGGGGACGGATAATCTCCGGGGTGGCGTAATTCCGGTTTGTTGGATTCTTCTTGCCCAAGGAGCAGGAGTGTCCAGACGGACACTTCCTTTGCCTGAGACAGTGACTTTACGGTCTACATGTATGGTTCCGGGTCCGGTATGGCGCAGAGCACCGAAATCTTCGGCCAGAGGGAGTACCCTGCTTTTCAATACCTCTTTCTTTTCCCACCGCGTCAGTCCGGCGTGTGCGGGATTAGCTTTCATTATGCGGTGCACATGATTGCTTTGCTGTAATTGTTTCTCCAGTTCCGTATCGGGTTTCCACGGAGCTTGTGCTTGTGCCTGCATGCAGCAGCATGCCAGCAGTAGTGTTCGGATGATGTATTTCATGGTATTCAGTGTTTGGTTTTAGGGTAAGCATGAAAAGGAGCCTTGAACTCCGGACGTAATGTATAAGTATCCTTCAGTGGGAAATCTGCGGGAACTTCTTGGGTGACGGCGCCGGTGGCAGCCCATTCGCATCCCCGGAGTAAAGTCACTTGGAAACCGGTGCAGCGCATGGAGTAAGTCATGTTCGGGTCGTTGCCGCAGTGCCCCAGGAGGTCGACGAATATGCGCCCTTTCCCGTAGCTTACTGTCCACATCAACGGTTCATGCCGTCCGCGTTCGTAGGCGGTTGCCAATATTTCCATGTTTCTTACCGGACCGCGTAGGCGGGTATATATCTCGTCCTTGAAGTGTTTCCATTGAGGAGGCAATCCTTGCAGGATAGATGATGGGGGGCGCGGTGTTCTATGACGGTTTCGTGCTGCAAGCGTGGTAGCCGGCATACCCCGGAGAGTAGTCGTAGACGTATTGTCCGTCTTTCCAGTACAGATACGGACCGTCCTTTTCGTTTCGTCCGTCCCATGCCCCCATGCCTATTATCTCGTTGTATTCTTTCCAGTCGGCCATCGGGACGACGGAAGAATGTATCACTACCACACCGCCTCCATCGGCAACGTATTTCTCGAAATTCTTGCGTACGGGCTCTGTCCATGTAGCTCCGCCGTAGTTGATGACGATTAAATCATATTGGTGGAAATCGGGTTTGAAGGTAGCGATGTCTCCACCAAAGTCGGGTGTAAAGGCGAAGTCCACTTTGAACATTCCGCTGTTTTCCAATATCTGCTTCATGGCTTCGCAGGCGCCTTGCCAGTAATGGCTGCCGTCCTGCCCGGCTATCATCATGGTTTTGATTACTTTCTTTTGCTGTGCGTGTGTGTGCGAGGCAGCTCCTATATAAATAAGGAGTACCAGGATAAGTGTCAGTCTTGTTTTCATTTTCCGGAAGATTTAAAGTTTTTGCCAGTAGGGTTCCATTCTATACGGTCGTAGCAGCGTGTGGTGCGCAGATTGTAACCTTGTTCGTCTACGCTGAACTTTCCGTCTTTGAAGTAGGATATGTAGAGCTCGGAGATGCCGTCCTTGTTGCGGTCTTCTACAAGGAGATTGTACTTGTCGGTGACATAAATCTCGTCGGAAATGTATTGTATTTCTTTGGTATAGTTGTCTACGATTGCATAGTAGGCCTTGAAAAGGTCGAAAGTGGGGTAGTGCCCGTTGTCACGTCCGAAAAGCATTACTTCTTCAAGGGCATCGTCCCCGTCCATATTGGCAAATACGGATTGCTGAAAGGAAAATCCCGGTTTTTGTACTTGTGGAGGGATATTGTCCCATCCTTCCTGATGGGCTGTCACTGAAAATTGCGCTTGTGCATGGATGACGTACACCAGCGCCGACAATAGGATAATCAGTTTTCTCATTGCGTGCATTTTGAGGTTATGATAATAATAGGGTTACTTCTTGCTTATATGACCGGTGGCCCGGAGTTTTCCCTAACTTTTTTTAGAATAATTAATGAATACGGGATGTATAGGGACTTAGTGCCTCTCCCATCAGGACTGAACCGGTCTGACCCGTATACTGAGAGGTCATAACATCCGCATCCTTTCCATTAAAACACCCGGATGTTTTTGGGTAATACACCCGGATGTTTTGGGTAATACATCCGGGTGTTTTGGGTGAAAACATCCCCATGTATTGGGGTAAAACATTCGGATGTTTTGACCTCTCAGTCCTATACTCTTTAGGGCTAAGTCCCGGTGTGTAGCCGGCACGGTATAGGGGACGTTCTGCTTGTGTATGGTCTTAATGCGAGGTGAGCAGGTGCATCAATATCAGTGGCAGATAATCTTTCAGCTTGACCCTTAATATCTTCAAAGCCTGCTGAATGCGGTAGTCTACCGTTTTGGGGGAAACGTTGAGTAGTTCGGCAGCTTCCTTGTAACTCAGATTCTGGAAACGATGCATGATGAAAGCTTCCCTATAAGTAGGCGGCAGTTCGTTGATGGCCCTTTGTATATGCTTGCTTAATTCGTTGATTTGATAGATATCCACCTCCTGCAGCATGGCGAACATTCGTTCATAGTAAGCGGTGTCTGCCCGTTGCTTCACTTCATTTTGGGCAATCCGGGTCATGCAACGATGGTAGACAGCCTTGAACAGATATTGCTTGAGCGAATATTCGATAACGGGTCTTTCGCGGTTTTCCCAAAGCCATAGCATGACGTCCTGAACAATCTCTTCTGCATCTTCCAACCGGACAAAACGATAGCAGTAGGTGCAGAGCACAGAATAGTACTTTTGAAATAACACATCAAAAGCACTTCTATCTCCTTTTTGTATGGCGGATAATAAAGATGTATCTTCTAATGGTATGTTTCTCATAGGGTGGGGGTTCATTATTGTTGGGCAAAAATAGCTTTTTTTCCTATTATAATCTAAGTATATAAAATATTTTTAGTTTTTTGTTTAGGAGTTCTTTTCACCCGTTTGTCTTTAGATTAAAGCTAGCAATAAAAATTATGGTAAAAAGAGAGGGAATGGAGAACCTGCTTCTCAGGTATTATGAAGGAGAGACAACGGAGGATGAAACTGCTCTGGTAGAGGAGTGGCTGGAAGCATCGGAAGAGAACCGCAGGACAGCCCGCCAGGTTCAGACACTCGGTCTTGCGGCGGACATGGCGCAGATTTCATCCAGGCTGGATGTAAAGAAGGCCTTGGAGGATGTACATCGTAAGATGAAACAGAAAAAGGTCAATAGGTATCAGGTATTATTTAGAGGGATGCAACGGGCGGCCGCCATTTTATTCATCCCTTTGATGGTATCGTGGTCTATCCTTTATTGGGACAAGGATAAAGAAGAGATACATATGATGGAAGTCAGGACAAATCCGGGAATGACTACTTCTGTCGAATTGCCGGATGGAACGGAAGTCGTTCTGAACTCGTCGTCGTCGTTGCGCTATCCTTCCCGGTTTGCCGATGATAAAAGGGAAGTGAAGTTGGTGGGTGAAGCATTCTTTTCTGTCGCAAAAGATGAAAAGAAGTTCATTGTCGGCACGCTGAACAATTCCAAGATAGTGGTACATGGAACGGAGTTCAACGTAGAGGCTTACAAAGGGAGCAGGACGGTACAGACCACTTTGGTTTCGGGTAAAGTCAGTTTCTCCTATGTGAATAACGGCAGGAGGAATAATGTAATGATGATGCCGGGGCAAAAGGCCATTTATGATATAGTGCGGGAAAAGGTCGTTGTGAAAGAAGTCAATGTAGACGTGGAAACATGTTGGAAGGACGGACGCTTGATTTTCAGGAACACTCCGTTTGAAGATATATTGAAGAGTTTGAGCAAAAGATATAATGTGGAATTCATTCTGAAAAAGGTTTCATTGAAGCAGAATTCCTTTACGGCTACATTTACCAAACAACGTTTGGAGCGAATATTGGAGCACTTCCGAATATCCTCGAATATTCATTTCAAGTTTGTTGAAGATGGTGATATGGATGCCGAGAGACAGGTAATAGAAGTTTATTAACCCTTTAAAAAGTAGTATGATGAAACACAAGTCCGTTTAGAAAAACATGCAGGAAAATGTTGGCGCATTTTCCTGCATGAAACACAGTAACTTTTAAATATCTGTTTGGCGACAGATAAAGTAACTTTATTTTTTCACTAGAAATCAATACAAAATTATGAAAAAACACTATTGTATCCAATCATTTAGGGCAAAAAGTGTCCTGATGAGATGCATGAAAAAAATTCCTCTTGCTATGAGATGCACATTATTTATGTTGTTTTGTTTGGTTGGTATGACTTTTGCCAATGAAGGTTATGCTCAAAAGACAATGGTAAACATTGCTCTTGAGAACAAGACTGTTGATGAAGTACTGACGGAGCTGGAACAAGGTACCGAATTTGTTTTCTTCTACAACAACAAGCAGATTGACGTTAAGCGCCGTGTATCGGTCCGGGCAAATAACAAAACCATATTCAAGGTTCTGAACGATGTATTCAAAGGAACCAATATAGGCTATAAGGTATTGGACCGTAATATAATCCTTTATGATAAAGCTGTAGGAGCTGATGGGGTACAGATGGCTTTGCAGGCTGCGACGGTGAAAGGTTCTGTGGTCGATGCAACCGGTGAACCGGTGATTGGTGCCAGTATCTTGGTGCAGGGAACTACCAACGGTGTCATAACAGACATTGACGGTAATTTCATTCTGACCAATGTGGGCTCTGATGCTACTCTTATAATAAGCTATGTAGGTTATAAGACACAAAACATAAAGGTTGCAGGCCGAAATTCGTTCAAGATAGTTTTGGTAGAAGATGCTGAGATATTGGATGAAGTGGTTGTTGTAGGATATGGTGTACAGAAGAAAGAATCACTGACCGGTGCCATTGCAGCCATTGGTGCTGATGAAATAGCTACGACCAAGACCGAGAATCTGATTAGCAATATTCAAGGTAAGATGCCGGGACTATTGATTCGTCAGAAAACCGGAGAGCCGGGAACTTTCGACAATATGGTGAGCATTCGCGGTTATGGTGACCCGTTGGTGGTAATTGATGGTATCACACGTGAAGGTACTGAAGAACTTGCACAGCTGAATTCTGAGGATATAGAAAGTATCTCTATTTTGAAAGATGCTTCTGCCGCTATTTATGGTATGAATGCGGCTAATGGCGTAATCATTGTTACTACCAAAAAAGGTGTGGCCGAAAAGACCAGAGTATCTTACTCGGCATTGTTCGGTATGAAGAATGCCACGGGTATGGAAGAAACGGTAGATGCTTATACTTATCGCATGTTGGCCAATGAAAGGGCACGTAATGACCAGGCTGCCCCTGAATACACTGACGATATTCTGGAACTGTATAGAACCGGGGCTAAGGGTTATACAGACAATAACTGGATTGACATGTTTATGAATAAACTGGCGTTCCAGCAATCGCATACTGTTTCTGTGAGAGGCGGAACGGATAAGGTGAAATATTATGTGAGCTTCGGCTATAATGGCGATAATGGTTTGCTGAAGAGTGGTATCCAATACTATCATAGATATAATCTGAGAAGTAACCTGACTGCAGAGCTTACGAAAGGGCTGAAACTGAATGTGAATCTGTCCGGGCGTTGGGATGAAACCCAAAGGCCGAGAGAGGATTTTATGTGGACTTTTAAGACTTTGATGGTTAATGACCGTGGTATCGGTACTCATACGATTAATAATCCCAATCATTTGTCTGCAATCGGTCCTGAAAACAAGAATCCTTTTGCGTTGGTTGATCCGGATATAGACGGTTATCGCAAGAACAGAGGCCTGACGTATTCTGCCGATGTGGAATTGAATTGGCAAGTTCCTTTTGTAAAAGGGTTGGCATTGAGTCTTTTGGGGTCATTTGACGGTAACAATCGTAACAACTCTTCTTTAAATCGTTCTTATCCGTTGTATGATTATTATACAGATGCGCCTGCCGGTACGGGAGGTAGTACTGATGCTTATTCCAATACGATGAGAATATATCAGAAGATTTATGGCAGGTTGCAGGCTAATTATATGCGTTCTTTCAATCAGCACAATTTGAATGTGACAGCTGTGGCAGAGTTGAACAGTACACGACGCGATGAATTATCCGGTTCCCGGCAATATTCAGAGTTGTTTACTAATGATATTTTGAATCAGGCAAGTCCGGGTACAGCTACCAATTCAGGGTATCGTAGTTTTGGCCGTTTGGCAGCCTATCTGATGCGTGCGAACTATGATTATGCCGGTAAATACTTGTTGGAAGTAGTAGGGCGTTATGATGGTTCTTATCGTTATGCTCCTTCTAAGCGTTGGACGTTCTTCCCGTCGGTAAGTGCCGGATGGCGACTTTCGGAAGAAAGTTTCATCAAGGACAATTTGCCGTTTATTACTAATTTGAAAATCAGGGGTTCTTTTGGACAAAGTGGATATGATGCCGGTGATCCTTTCCAATATGTATCTGCTTATAATTCGGCTTCTAATGGTTATGTTTTTGATGGTGCCAGCCAGATTATGGGTATGGTAGCTCCTGGTGTAGTGACTGACCGGCTTTCTTGGGTTACATCTTCTATTTCCAATGTAGGTCTGGATTTTGACTTATGGAACGGTAAGTTGAGTGGTACTATCGAGTGGTTCAATCGTAAGAATGAAGGCATTTTGGCCGACCGTGCACAATCTGCTCCTGATACATTTGGTGCAAGTTTCCCGAAGGAAAATCTGAATTCTAACCGGAACCGGGGTTTTGAGATTGAATTGGGACACAGAGGACAAATCGGTAAGGACTTCTCATATTCAGTAAGTGCTAATTTTACGTATGCCCGTGAAAGAAGTCTGCATGTGGAACATGCAGAATATACCAGTTCTATGGATAGATGGCTGAATGGAAAGGAAAACCGTAACAGTAATGTGATGTGGTTGTATAAATACGATGGCCAATATACTTCTTTGGAACAGTATGAAACGGCTCCTTTGATTGGTGGGAACTTGGGTAACTCTAAGATGCTTCCGGGTAGTTACAGATTGCTTGACCTGAATGGTGATGGTAGAATTAACAGCAGTGACCGTGTTCCGGAGTTTTGGGCAACCGGTGCAAATCCTCCTATCCAGTATGGGTTGACTTTGGCGGCTTCTTATAAGAATTTTGATCTCAATATGCTGTTTCAAGGAGCTTCCGGTTATTCCATCGGATATGCCAATGATGATGTTTGGGGATATGGTGGCAAGACAAATAAATCTTATTTAATTGCGAAATATGTAGATCGTTGGCATCCTGCAAATATAACAGATGATCCGTATAATCCTGCCACACAATGGGTAGCCGGCTATTATCCGGCATTACGCCACAATTTCTCCAATACTTCGGATAATGGTAGTAGATGGAATTATGGTATTTCCGTTTGGCTTCCGCAAGCTACTTATCTCCGTTTGAAGAGTATGGAGATCGGTTACAATCTGCCAAAATCATTTATGAAAAGAATCGGGTTGAACAGTGCCCGTATCTTTGTCAATGGTTCAAATCTGCTTACGTTCTGTAACAAGGCTTTGAAGGATGCTGACCCCGAACGTGAGGAAAGGGATTGGGGAGCCAACCTGGCATATCCGTTGATGAGAACTTATAACTTTGGGTTAAACATAAACTTTTAATTCTGAAATACCATGAAAAAAAATATTTTATCGATATTCTCGTTATGTGCATTGATGGGATTGTCCGGTTGTAATGCCTTCTTGGAACTTGAACCGCTAGATAAAGTGTCTCCCGATCAGTTATTGGAGACAGAAGGTGGTGTAAAGGCACTATTGGCAAACATATATACCATGATTCCTATGGAAGATTTTAATTATCGTCCGAACGCTGGTTTTAATCAACGCGGTTATGATGGTGTGAATGAAACTACTAATTTAGCATTTCTTACCGACGAAGCTACCCGTAGTGACGGAGGAGTGGATATAGGTTACGAAGGATTCAATTATTGGCCCTATGGAGATATTCGTCAGGTGAATATTTTTATGCAGAATGTAGAAAAAGCCAAAGAAGCAGGAACAATTTCTGTTGCAGATGCGGATCGTATGACTGGTGAAGCCCATTTTGCACGTGCTTATATGTATTATGGGCTTGTAAAAAGATATGGAGGCGTTCCTCTGATTGACAAAGTGCAGGACGATGATTATGCCGATGGTGGACCGGGCGCTGTGGCAGTTCCCCGCAGTACAGAGTTGGATACTTGGAAATTTGTATTGAATGAGTGCACCCTTGCTGCTGCTACTTTGCCCGATGCGACTTCTGGTTCGGATTTGTATCGCGTAACCAAGTGGGCAGCTTATGCGTTGAAGTCAAGAGTTGCACTTCATGCAGCTTCTGTAGCCAAGTATTGGAATCTGGCACCTTTGGCTGGTGAGGCTGTCACTCAGAAACTGGTGGGTGGAATGACTTCTGCCGATGCCGATGCATTCTATAAAGAATGTATTGAAGCATCTAAGTTCCTTATAGAGAATTCCGGTAAATCTCTTTATAAGCCTGCTCCGGCTACTGTTAAGGAGGCTGCATCAAACTTCCAGGCCTTGTTCCTGAATGACCAGAATGAAGAGGTCATTTTCAGTAAAGCGTATCTTAATGGAACAACCAATACTAATCAGGGACATAGCTATGCTCAGTTTAATATCCTTCCTCAAGTCAATCCGGGCGCTCTGAAATATGGACGTTTCAATCCGATGTTGGAAATCGTTGATTTGTTTGAAGATTATACGGATGACGGCACGGGAAAAAGTGCAAAGATTGTAACTCGTACGGATGGGAATGAAGATGCTTATATCCCTAATTTCCATAATATGAATAATGCTTCTGTAGTGAACACCTTGATGTCAGTACCTTTTGTTAAATATAACGATTTGTATGAACCGTTTGCCAACAAGGATGCACGTCTGTTGGCAAGTGTGGTTGTGCCGGGTTCATCTTATGCCGGCACTGAGATTATTATCCAGGGCGGATTTATTAAGGACAATAATAGCTATGTGGCTTATTCAAACGAGTCTACTCAGAAAAATGGAACAACATATTATGCTTTAGGAGCCGAAGGTGAAACCATGTTCTCTGGATTTAATAATGTGAACAGTGGTGAGGATGCTAATTGGACTGCTACAGGTTTTGGAGTTCGTAAGTATATGCCCGAGGGCGAGAGCATGTCTCCCGACCGTCTTTCGTCCACTACCTCTTATATTGATATGCGTTTGGCAGAAGTCTACCTGAATTATGCTGAGGCTGTTGTGGAAAATGGTAGTGGATTTGGCGATAAGGAATTGGCTGAGAACTATTTGAATGCTTTGCGACGTAGAGCCGGACACACCGACCGGATATCTTTGACATTGGAGAATGTCCTGAAGGAACGTCGTGTGGAGATGGCGTTTGAAGGAAAGCGTTTTTGGGATATGAATCGTCGTAGGGAATTCCATACTGAGTTCAGCAATAATAGAATTCGTAAAGCTTTGGTGCCGATGCTTGACTTGCGTGGTGCAGAGCCTAAATATGTCTTTGCAAGGGTGAACTACTTTGGTGACGAAACAAGAGGAGGGCGTACTTTCCAGAACATCAACTACTATAGGGCATACCTAATATTGCCACGAATGGTTTAGTTCAGAATCCAGGTCATTAATTTGAATAATATTAAGTAGAAAGTTATGAAAAAGATATTGTTATTTGTGTCATGCTTCTTATTTGCATTGACATCTTGTGAAATTGATAATTATGAGGGACCGGATGCTTCCATACATGGTTCTATCCTTGACGAACAGACAGGTGAACTTGTAGGTTCTGATATGGAAAACGGTAATGCAATTAAAGTGAGGGAGCATGGATTTACTAATGCTACGGATCAAACCTGGTATATCACAAATACCGGAGAATATCGTAACAATATGGTTTTTGCTGCCACTTATGATGTTCGTTTTGAAAATGGGAATTTTTATCCATTTGAAGTGAAGGATTTTGTTGTTAAGTCAGGGGATAATGTGTATGATTTCAAGGTTATTCCTTATATTCGCGTCAAAAGTCCAAAAGTAGAAAAGAATGGCAATGTAATTACTGCTACATTCTCGTTGGAAGCTGGTAAACAAGAAGTGAAATTGAAAGAGATTCAGTTGTTTGCTTTTTCAGATATGTGGGTAGGTAACAATGTGAAATTGACGTTGAATGGAGGGACTGATAAGCAAGTGTTTAGTCCGAGTACTGCTATAAATAGCGCTGATATTTATACATTGTCCATCGATCTGGGACAAAATGCTGATGTCTTGAAATACAGCAAGAATTATTATTTCCGTATTGGCGCTCTGGCTGATGTTTCGGGTGTGGGCACTGTACGGCATAATTATGCGCCGGTAGTAGTTATAAAATTGTAATTTATAGCAGAGGGAGACGTTCTGCTTGACGGCAGAACGTCTTTTTTTATCCATACATTAAAAATAAGACCATGAAGAAATTGAACACGATTATTTTAATTTTGCTGGGGATGATATGTACTCAGTTGTATGCTGTACAATTGAATTCGATTTATCCTCTAAAACCCAATGACTCCGAAGCTTTTTATTTCACTCCCGAGAACTATCCTATAAAGGCGGATGGAAAGATGGATGTATCGGATGCTTTGCAGGCAGCGATTAATCAAGTGAAGAAAGAAAAGAATTTCGGAATCCTTTTTATCCCTGAAGGTAAATATAAAATCAGCAAGACCATTTATATTCCTACGGCTATTCGTTTGATTGGCTATGGAAAGAATCGCCCGGAATTTATTCTGGCTAAGAATTCTCCGGGTTTTCAAGAGGAAGTAGCTGATGATAAAGGAAAAGCTAAATACATGTTCTGGTTTACGGGAGCCGTTGTCAAGGAAGGTGAGAAACCCCGTGATGCCGGTGCCAGTACGTTCTACAGTGCCATGTCGAATATCAACTTGCGCATAGAAGATGGTAATCCGCATGCAGTGGCGCTACGCACACACTTTGCCCAACACAGTTTTATCAGTTATGTGCCGTATACATAGGTAAAGGCAAGGCTGGTCTGTTCGATGTGGGCAATGAGTTGGAAAACGTTGCTTTTTACGGGGGAGATTATGGCATTTATACGACAAAAGCCTCTCCCGGATGGCCGGTAATGATGGTCGACTCTTATTTTGAGGGACAACGTGTAGCTGCTCTTCGTTGTCAGGAGTCCGGTTTGGCAATGGTGAATCTGTATGCAAGAATGTTCCGGCTGTATTTGATATTGACCCTAATTATTGCGACAAGTTATTTTTGGAAAACAGCTATTTTGAAAATGTAAGTGGTCCGGCAGTGGTGATTACCAACGAGAACAACAGCAACAATCAGATAACCTTTCGCAATGTATATTGTAAGAATGTACCGACCTTGGCGAAATATACCCGTAGCAATACGGCCACCCATGTTGCTCATAAAATCTATAAGGTAAAGTCATACGACCACGGCTTGCAGATGGATAACATGGTGGATATGCCGGAATATGAAACGTTGGTTGATATTGAACCGATACAGAAGATGCCGGTTGCCCAACTGATGGACATCCCTGCACTGCCTGCAATGGCAACATGGGTGAATCTGCGCGAATTCGGTGCAAAGGGAGATGGGGAAACGGATGATACGAAGGCCATCCAGGAGGCTATTGACAAGTACGATAATATCTATGTGCCCCAGGGCTGGTATCGCATTACCGAAACTTTGAAGATGAAGCCCGATACCAAGTTGATAGGCCTGCATCCTTTTGGCACTCAGTTCCGGCTGGACGAAAGTACTGCTGCATTCAGTGGTTTTGGCGGTCCGAAAGCGATGGTAGAATCTTCGGAAGGCGGTGCAAATATGCTGGTGGGCATTGGTATCAATACCGGCGGTTATAACTATCGTGCTGTAGGTGTGAAGTGGATGGCAAATGCAGATTCTTATATGAATGACGTGAAGTTTGTAGGCGGGCATGGCGGTTTATGGAAACCTAAACCGGGTGTTGAGGAACCACGTGGCCGGTGGAACAGACCGGCTCGTATCAGTTCTCCCGATAATCCGGTAGCGGCTTCGGGCATGGATCTTGCTTGGGACAACCAGTATTGGAGTCTGTGGGTGACCAACAACGGTGGTGGCACCTTTAAAGATATCTGGACAGCAAGCACATATGCCACCAATGGTTTCTATGCCAACAATACTTCTACTCCGGGGCGTATCTATGCCATGTCCATCGAGCATCATGTAAGAAATGAAGTACGTTTCAGCAAGGTGTCCAACTGGAAGGTGTATTGCATGCAAACCGAGGAAGAGAGCCGCGAAAGTACCGATTGCCAACCGATAGAGATGGACGACTGCAAAGATGTGACCTTTGCAAACTTGTATATGTTCCGCGTTATCCGTGTCAATGAACCGTATCACAGTTCTGTACGTATCCGCAATTGCGAGAACATCGCATTTCTGAACCTGCATAACTATTCTCAGATTAAATATACGAATAACATTGCAGTGTTCGATGTCAACAAAGACATTGACATCCGCCCGTGGGAACTTTCTCGCTTGATTGTAACCGGAAAAGAACCTCATCAGCAATCGTTAGGCAATGAAATAGGTAAGGTGAACCAATTGGCTTCCGATTTGGAATTTGCCGAAGGCATTGCGCGCGACAGTAAAGGTAACATTTACTTCTGCGACCATCGGATGCGTCGTATCTTTAAGTGGTCGGTAGAGACAAACAGCTTGTCGCTGCTGGCAGATTTCCCGTGGAAACCCTCCAACCTGGCTTTTGATTCAGAAGATAATCTATTGGTATTGTTCAGATATGATGCGCAGCCGGGATATCTGATTAATGGTAAGCCGGAGGAAATGCCGGTAATGCCTGATACAAAAGGTACTTCTTTCAGCGGATATGGTAATTCCGCATATACAATGAGAGTCTACTCCATTGACCCGGAAAATCCGGAAGAGACCATCAAACTGTTGCCGCGTGTTCCGATGGGTCAAGTGAAGAACGTGTATAAGGCTCTTTATCCTTCTAACCGTTGGAGAGACTTCCACGATTTCAATGCGGTGTCGGTCTATGTTCCTGAAATGTGCTTCCTGGCACCGGATGGAAAAACCATCATTCCTCATTATTTCGACTTGTCACGTAGTTCTTCCCTGCTGGAAGCCTATCCGGGAAAGCCTTTCTATACCTCTGATGAATATGACCGCAGAATGGTGAAGATGGATGTGGCCAATGACGGCACGCTCTCCAACTTGAGCTATTTTGTGGAGCAGGGCGAATTTGGTTCAGCGGTAGATAAGGAAGGAAACCTCTATATAGCGGATGGGGAAATTTATATTTTTGATAAGGATGGCAAGAAGAAAGGGATGATTCGTGTTCCCGAACGTCCGTCCACATTACAGTTTGGCGGTAAGGATGGCAATACATTGTTTGTCACAGGCCGTTCCAAGTTCTTTGGTGTACGTATTAAATAAGGAAAATCCATATTAAAACAAACTGTGTAATGAGAAATTATCAAATAATGAGATACCTGCTGATAGTCTGTTGGATTATCGGTAATATGCCGTCCGGGTGGGCGGCAGAGGGTGGTTCCACCTATACGCAAAGACCGGACGATCCGGAAGCATTCTACTTTACCCCGGAGAATTACGGCTTCAAGGCTGATGGAAAGTCCGACGTGACCGATGCACTTCAAGAGGCAATCAATCAGGTGAAGCGCGAAAAGAACTTTGGGATACTGTTTCTGCCGGAAGGAAATTATCGCATTAGCAAGACGATTCAAATTCCCTCATCCATTCGGCTGATTGGTTATGGGAAGAAACGGCCGGTGATTTATTTGGGAGCCGATACACCCGGTTTCCAGACTACTCAAAATTATATGATATGGTTTACGGGAGGGCTGGCACAAGAGGGCAGGAAGCCTTCGGATGCCGGTGCAGGTACTTTCTATAGTGCGGTGTCCAATGTAGATTTCCGTATAGACAAAGGTAATCCTCAAGCCGTCGCCATTCGTGCGCATTTTGCCCAGCATGGATTTATCAATCATTGCGACATTCGGATTGGTTCGGGGAAAGCCGGCATGTATGATGTTGGCAATGAACTGGAAGACGTCAGGTTCTATGGCGGTGAATATGGGATAATTTCCTCCAGGACTTCTCCGGGATGGCCTATGATGATGGTCGATACTTACTTTGAGGGGCAGAGAAAGGCGGCTGTCTATTCAAAAGAGGTGGGGTTTGCCATCGTCAATATGCATGTGAAGAATACGCCCGTTGCCTTTGAAATGGCAGAGAATCTGGCAGACCGCTTCATGTGGAGAATTCGTTGTGGGAGAATATTTCGGAAGCCGGTGTCAGGGTAAGCGTAGAGGGAAATACTTTTTCGCAATTGAATCTGGTGAATGTGGATTGCAGGAATGTTCCCGTACTGGTGGGCTATGCTCAAAGTGGAAAGAAAGTTGCCGGAAAAGCAAAAATGTACAGAGTCAAGGAGTTTACTTACGGTCTGGTGTATCAGGATTTGAATGATGCTTCTTCTTTCAGGGAAATATGTGAAATAGAGCCGGTGGCAAAACTGCCGGTTACACTTGGCAAGGACCTTCCGGTTCTTCCGGCAATGGAGACATGGGTCAATATCCGAGACTTAGGGGCAAAAGGTGATGGCAAGACTGATGATACGGAAGTTTTTGAGAAAGCTGTCTCTTTGCATAAAAACATCTATGTGCCCCAGGGTTGGTATCGCCTGACGAGAACGTTGAAGCTGTCTCCCGGTACTAAGCTGATTGGGCTGCATCCTTTTGGGACTCAATTTCTGTTGAAGGAAAGCGAGCCTGCATTCAGTGGTTTCGGCGTGCCTGTGCCTTTGGTTGAATCTTCCGAAGGTGGCGACGACATGCTGAATGGCATAGGTATTAATACCGGTGCGTATAATTACCGTGCTGTCGGCTGTAAATGGATGGCGGGTGAGCGCTCGTACTTGAATGATGTGAAGTTTGTAGGTGGGCACGGTACCTTGCGCAAACCTGCTCCGAATACTTCCGGACAGTCGTCTTACCGCAGGGGCGAGCGTCGGATTAGTTCCCCGTCTTCTCCGGTCATGGAAACCGGTAAGGATATGGCTTGGGACAACCAGTATTGGAGTTTGTGGATTACAAACAATGGCGGCGGGACAATTAAGGATGTTTGGACAGCTAGTACGTATGCTGCCAGTGGGCTTTATATTAGCGAAACGAAGACTCCGGGACGTATTTATGCCATGTCTTTGGAGCATCATGTCCGTACTGAAGCCCGTTTCCATAATGTGGCCAACTGGAAAATTTATGCTTTCCAGTTTGAGGAAGAAGGTCGTGAAGGGCTGATTGTTATATGGCAGAAATGTCCAACTGTCAAAATATCGAAATGGTAAATGTGTGGATGTATCGCGTAATCCGTGCCTTTATGCCGAAGAGGATAGGTTTCCGCATATGGGATTGCAAGAATATCACTTTCCGTAATATGCACAATTATACGCAGATATTGCCAGTCATAGAGTTTCCTATATATGATATGAATAAGAAGTTGCCCGTTTATTCGTGGGACTTTGCCCGTCTCACTGTTTCGGGTAGCGAGAAGAACCTTCGCCCTTCCTGCACGGTCATGGACAAGCCTGTGAAGCTGGCTACCGGTTTTGAACTGGCCTCCGGAGCTACTACCGACAGTAAAGGAAATATCTACTTCTGTGAAAACCGTCTGAAGAAAATCTATAGATGGTCGGCAGACACGGAGCAGATTACTTTGATAGCCGATTATCCCTGGAAGCCTTTTACATTGGCTACTGATACGCAAGACAATCTACTGGTTATTTTCCGCTATGACCCTCAGCCGGGTTATCTGGTGAACGGCAAGCAGGAAACGGTAGTGCGCTTGCCGGATGATAATCCGATGTACAGTGGTTGGGGTAACAGTGGCTGGAGTGCTTGGGGGTATTCTTTTAATCCGGATAACGTGGATGCTACGATGAAGCCTATGCCACGTGTCGTTACAGCCGGTATGAAGAATATACAGAAAGTCATTCACCCTTCCAGTCGCTGGAGAAGTGACTTTGACAAGGTGGTTGCCAGTATGCCTGAGTATAGTTTTGTCGCTCCGGATGGCGTGACAATTATTCCGGATACCTATGATTTGGGGCGTTCTTGTGCTTTGACTGTTACAGTGCCCGGTCAGTCAGAACCGGTTTATATTGTAAATGAGATGAATAAAACGACAGTACAACTTTCTGTTGGTGTGGATGGCCGTTTGACAGAACAAGGAATAATATGTCCTTATGGCCAATACAGTAATGTGACTGATGCTGACGGGAATGTTTATGTTGCTGATGGTGAAATATTTGTCTATGACAAATCTGGTAAAGAGCAGAGACGTATTCAGATAGAAGAACGCCCGATTTCCTTGGCAATTGGTGGAAGGCAGAAGGATATGCTTTTTGTTACCACCTCAAGTTCTTTCTATGGAATTAAGATACGTTAGGTATTGTATAGGTAAAAAAGAATTAGCCCCTGCGGTCGTTTTATATCGCAGGGGCTAATTTATTATAAGAAGGTCTCTTTTCCTTATAGGTTGATTGTTTGGAATATTATTTTTCCAGCAGCTCTTTCAGAAAAGAATCCAGTTCCTCATCCAATCCTTTCAGTAGCTCTTCATTGACCAATAGAGTATCATCATCCATCAGCAACAGTTCTGCTATTGTTTCTCTATCATCATCCACCAGTACAAAAGAGAATGGTTTCAGAATAGTCAGCTTGTCGAACTTTCCTTCATTTTTCATGTTGCAGAGCAGTGAGGACAAGATACGCTCTACATTTTCGTAGAAATCATCCCCCTCGTATGTCATCCATTCTTCAATGGAAGTATTGGCAAGCTCTTCATCTTCATCATCAAAGATAGACAGTTCGCCCGAATTCTGATTCGGTTGCAGATGAATGTCTGTAACGATAGTCTGTTCGCAACCGCAGGTGTATTTGCCGATTGCTTTTTTAAGAGTGTCCTCCAAGAGTGCTAATGACGATTGACTGAGCTTCATAATAACTTTCTTTTCTTAATGGTTGTTCAAAGGTATAAAAAAAACGGTTATCTCTGCATCATTTGACTAAAAATCATCATCAAATCTGTTCATTTGCATGTTCAGGCGTGCCATTCCCTCTTTTCGTTTCTCCAATTCGTCTACATACATGCTGATAAAGATATAATAGGAGATGGTTCCATTATGTATTTCGCCTGTCTCTTTTTTGTCTGTCTTGCTTTTCTCACGGGCAAGGGTTTGCGCTTTTAATGCCCATTCCAAGGCAGTATCTATGCTGTCTTGCATTTCGTAGCCCAAAGCGGTGTTATAGGCTGCATACATTTTCTGTTTTCCTTTTTTTGTTTCGTAGGTCTGCTTCCAGAGCTCTACTGCTTTACTCCAATTTTCTTCTTTGGCATATACGGCTGCGTCACGCATATTTACAGAACCACCACTGAAGAGATAGCGGTTACTGGTTTTCCAATAGGGGAGTAGATGTCTTACCGGAACCGTTCCTGCAAATTCAGATGCTTGCTTCACCATGTCTTCTTCGCTGATGAGGCGGGAACGTACTGACGCTTCACCATTTCCTGCCTCTTCCCAGAAAATACTGTCATTGCTGTTGACGGTCACCATAGGACCTTTGCGGTTAGGTAAATATATTCTGACGGTAGGATATACCTTTACATCCACTGTGCCGAGGAACACACCCCAGTCGGGCATATAACTTATCTTGCGATTGGAACGCATTTGTATGTTTTCCAGGGCTATCAGGAAATCTACGTCCAAATTCTGTGTAAGTTCCAGTACTTCATCTCTCGATAATGTGCTTTCGCGGGGATTGATGTCTTTACTCCGGAGGGCAGAGTCGCATATCACAACCTCTTCAAAGTAGTTTTCGTTGGCAAGGGCCTCTGCAAGGGATTCGGTTGTTATTGCGGCGTCTCCATTGTAGTAGTTGGTGAGGCGTGCCACCTCATTCTCGCTTTTTTTCTGTTCTTCCTCAGTGATGATGAGTTTGTTGTCCGGTACGTTTGGCATGTTGTTGACAACAGCCACACGTTTCAGTGTTGCCGGGAAACTGACTTCTGCCGGAAGCATATAATCAATGGACAGTTGTTCTACACTCTGGCAGCTGCCTAACAGCAGAGACCCCATCAATAACAGACAATAGTGATATTTGGTCATAGTCTTTGGTTTTGTTCTTTGGAGCAAAAGTACTCTTTTAGCTGAATATTCAAAAGCTGGAACGAATAAAAAATGTGATAATGTGGTAGGAGAAAAAGTGATAGGGTGATAAAAGATACCTGACGGTATCATCTTATCACCCTATCGCCTTATCATTTTATAGCTTTGCTTTATGCATTCCGTCCGTGGCAGTTTTTGTATTTCTTACCGCTTCCGCAAGGACAAGGATCATTGCGTCCTACGGTCTTCTCGGCACGGATAGGTTCGCGTCTTGGTTGTTCACGTGTATCTTGTGCCGCAGCGGCCTGCTGGTTCGGGTCATTCAAATCAACCTTCTGTTCGCGATACTTGCTCATATCCTGGCGTTGTTCCGGAGCAGCCTGGCGCACCTCTACTTGGCGGGGAGCCTGGGGAGCCTCAGGGGCTTCAGCCGGAGCCTCTTGTACCGGGATTTGTCCACGCATTAAGATAGAGATAGTCTGATTATTAATCTTATTCACCATGGCATCAAACAAGTTCACAGATTCCAGCTTGTAAATCAGCAGCGGGTCTTTCTGCTCGTAACTTGCATTCTGCACGGAGTGTTTCAGCTCGTCCAGCTCGCGCAGGTTTTCTTTCCATGCTTCGTCGATGACGTGCAGCAAGATGGATTTCTCGAATGACTTCACCACCTCCTTACATTCTGTCTCATAAGCTCTCTTCAGGTTGCAGGAGATGTTGTACATACGTTTTCCGTCTGTGATGGGGATAAGTATGTTTTCGTACATGTGTCCCTGCGTTTCGTATACTTGTTTGATGACCGGATAGGCTATCTGTGCCATACGTTCTGTCTTGCGTTTGAAGAGTTCCATGGCAGCGTCAAAAGTTCTGTCTGCCAGTTTTTCTTTCTTCTCATTACGGAATTCCTCTTCGGTGAAAGGTACTTCCATGGCAAGTGTCTGGAGCACATCCATCTTGCAGTTTTCGTAGTCGGGCGCTTCAATGGCATTGGCACAACGGTCCCAAATCATGTTCACGATATCCATGCCGATACGTTCGCCCATCAAAGCGTGGCGGCGTTTGGTGTAGACTACTGTACGTTGCTTGTTCATCACGTCGTCATATTCCAACAGACGCTTACGGATGCCGAAGTTGTTTTCCTCAACTTTCTTTTGCGCACGTTCAATGGATTTGGAAATCATGCCGTGTTCAATCATTTCACCTTCTTTGAAACCCAGTTTGTCCATTACACTGGCAATGCGGTCACTGGAGAACAAACGCATCAGGTCATCTTCCAAAGATACGAAGAATACAGAAGAACCCGGGTCGCCTTGACGTCCTGCACGACCACGTAACTGACGGTCCACACGGCGTGATTCGTGGCGTTCTGTACCGATGATGGCAAGACCGCCTGCAGCTTTCACTTCCGGACTCAGCTTGATGTCGGTACCACGGCCGGCCATATTGGTAGCGATGGTTACAGCACATTTCAAACCGGCAGTAGCCACAATATCCGCTTCCTTCTGATGCAGTTTGGCATTCAATACACTATGTTCAATCTTACGCATGGTAAGCATTTTGCTCAACATTTCAGAGATTTCAACAGAAGTGGTACCCACCAGTACGGGGCGTCCTGCTGCCACCATTTTTTCTATCTCTTCGATGACTGCTTTATATTTTTCACGTTTTGTCTTGTAAACGCGGTCATTCATGTCATTACGGGCAATGGGGCGGTTAGTCGGAATAACCACTACATCCAGTTTGTAGATGTCCCACAACTCGCCGGCTTCTGTTTCTGCCGTACCGGTCATACCGGATAGTTTGTGGTACATACGGAAATAGTTCTGTAATGTAATGGTGGCAAAAGTCTGGGTGGCAGCTTCTACTTTCACGCCTTCTTTGGCTTCGATGGCTTGGTGCAAACCGTCAGAATAACGACGTCCTTCCATGATACGTCCCGTCTGCTCATCACAATCTTCACTTGGCCGTCAATTACCACATATTCGTCATCTTTCTCGAACATGGTGTATGCCTTCAACAGTTGGTTGATGGTATGCACACGTTCGCTTTTGATGGCATAGTTGGTCATCAGGGCATCCTTCTTTTCAAGGCGCTGTTCGTCTGTCAGCTCTGTTTCGTTTTCCAAGGCAGAGAGTTGCGCTGTGATATCGGGGAGTACGAAGAAAGTGGGGTCCTCTACATTGCTACTAATCAAGTCTACGCCCTTGTCCGTCAAATCCACGCTGTTCATTTTCTCTTCGATAACGAAGTACAGCGGGTCAGTCACCTCGTGCATGCGCTTGTTGTTCTGCTCCATGTAGATTTCTTCGGTCTTCAGCATACCGGCCTTGATGCCTTGTTCGCTGAGGAACTTGATGAGTGCCTTGTTCTTGGGCAGGCACTTGTGACTGCGGTACAAAGCGAGGAAGCCTTCTTCCTGGTCTTTCTTATCGTTTGATGCAATCAGGCGCTTGGCATCGGCCAGGTATTGGGTAGCCAGTTTTTTCTGAGCTTCTACCAGACGTTCCACTTGCGGGCGGAGCTGTTCGAAGAGTTGGTCATCGCCTTTGGGAACCGGTCCGGAGATAATCAGCGGAGTACGGGCATCATCAATCAATACTGAGTCCACCTCATCGACAATGGCATAATTATGTTGGCGTTGTACCAGGTCTTTGGGGCTGATAGCCATGTTGTCACGCAGGTAGTCGAAACCGAATTCATTGTTTGTACCGAACGTGATATCTGCCAGATAAGCTTTGCGACGGGCATCAGAGTTGGGCTGGTGCTTGTCGATGCAATCTACACTCAAACCGTGGAACATGTAAAGAGGACCCATCCATTCGGAGTCACGTTTTGCCAGATAGTCGTTCACTGTTACCACGTGCACGCCGTTACCAGTCAGGGCATTGAGGAATACCGGTAGGGTAGCTACCAATGTCTTACCTTCACCGGTTGCCATTTCGGCAATCTTACCTTTATGTAGAACCACACCACCGAATAGCTGTACATCATAATGTACCATGTTCCATACAGTATCGTTACCACCTGCTATCCAATGGTTCTGGTAGATGGCTTTATCGCCTTCGATGCGTACAAAGTCTTTAGTGGCAGCCAGTTGGCGGTCAAAATCGGTAGCTGTAACCACTATTTCTTCATTTTCAGAGAATCGTTTGGCTGTTTCCTTTACAATAGAGAAAGCGGTGGGTAATACTTCGTCCAGCGCTTTTTCATAAATCTCCAATATCTCTTTCTCGATTTTGTCGATTTGGTTGAAGAGGTCTTCGCGTTTTTCCAGTTCGGTATCTTCAACGCTGGCTTTCAGTTCTTCCACTTTGGCGCGTTGTTCGGCTGCCGAATCGTGGATGTAGGCTTTCAGTTCTTCTGTCTTGGCGCGTAGGGCGTCGTTGTCGAGTTTGGCTACTTCCGGGTAAGCGGCTTTGATTTTCTCCACCCACGGTTGTATTTCTTTCATGTCGCGTGTGGATTTGTTGCCGAAAATCGAGCTTAAAAATTCATTAAATCCCATTATATATTTGTTTTTATTATTATTGCTGAGTTAGTTGAGCGTGCAAAGTTACTGATTTCTATACAGATTATCCAGATTTGCACAGATTATTTTAGAATCAAAAGTCAAGGGGAGATGCTGTACTTGCATTAGGGGCGCGGATGCGCATTACACTTGCCAAGGTAGGGGCAATGCGGTCAATACTGATGGGGGTACGGATGGTTTCAGCTTCATTCCTCCTCCCAATAAAATGAGGGGAGCAGGAATATCGGCCGTACGTACTACACGGTTATCAGTACTATTTTCCTGCATGATAGTCCAGCCCGGGAGTATTTCAATGAGCAAATCGCCAGAGCGCTTGCGATGAAAACTATTGCGTATACGTTCTATTTGCGGTGACCAGGGGCCCAAAAGCAGGCGATGAGCTGAATATACTTCGCTCACGCCACTAAACTGAACCAGAAATTCGGCAGATTTTTCTTGAATTTCAGTCAGGCTCAACTGCTTGTTCTCAATAAGTTTATGGTTGAGATAGATTTGTTGGTCATAATAAGCTTCCACATATTGTCCCTCGCCATAGGATGCCATGAGGTACATGTTTAGCAGGGCGGCACAGCGGTTCAGGTAGAATTCACCACCCGGTATCCGGTATACGCCCGGGTCGGCTGCTTCCGGGTCGGCATAGCCGGTGGAGGTGATGCAGAAAAGTACGTTGTGGAGCCCAACTTTACGTTCTATGAGCTCTAATAAGGAAGCTATACTACGGTCCAGTCGCACGTAGGTGTCTTGCATTTCCATGGCACATTCCTGCGTACTTCGGTGGTTATAATTTCCTGCGTAGTAAGTCAGCGATAATAGGTCGGGCACGTCATCTTGTCCGATAGTGCTCTTATTCAGCAGCTCTTCGGTCAGCAGGTTGACTTCCTCATTGATGAAAGGGCTGGTTATCAAGCGGCGGAACTTGTTTGTCCGTTCACCATCCAGCTTGTATTTGAATGGCTCGTTGCGCCATTCGGGCAGAAATGTATAGTTGGTAAAAGGAAGTGCAGGTGTCCATACCATATCCTTGATACGGTAGTCAGGAGATTTCCGGTCGTTGTATTGGCTCAGCCACCACGGAAATTCATTATAATAAGTCGTACTGCACCATTTTCCGGTATTGTTATTAAGCCAGAAAGCACCGTTCCCCGCGTGCCCGGCACCCAATATGGCGGCATCGCGGAAAGGCGCGATGGCATAGACCAGACCTTTGTTGCGGGTAGCTATTTTCAGCTCGTCGGCAATAGTAGAGGTCAGTAATTGGGAGGGGGAAGTGCTTTCGTCGGTATAGTTGCCCATGAAGTTGGGGTCTTCTACACAGTTTATGGGGCGTAGTGTACCTGCATCCAGCCACTGCTCTGCAATGATGCCGTTCATGGACGGTGTTGTCCCGGTATAGATGGCGGCAATGGCCGAGGCTCGGTCCGTTCCGCAAAAAGGAAATTCTGCTTGACGGAAGACTTTACCTTCACGCAGTAAGCGCTTAAACCCCTTTTCTCCGTATAAGGACGAAAATGCTTCCATATAGTCTGTACGCAACTGGTCAATGGTCAATGTTACCACCAGCTTTGGGGAGGCAGGCAGCGGTTGGGCTTGCAAACCACTGAATGTAAGTGCGAGTATGGAAGTTATCAGTCCTTTTTTCATTACTTTCGTTTGTATGTCAGAATGAGGTTGCTTGCAGAACGTATCAGCAAACACAGTGCCAAAGGTAATATTGCTGGCGGAATTCTCTGCGGAATTATTGCCCAAAGCCCTATAAAAAGTGTTAAAACTGCAAAGTTAACCAGCATATAGCGGCTTATTTCCCTTTTTCGTACCCTGGATAGCATGAATGGAAGGCAGAAAAGGTGAAATGGATGGAATACAAATAGTATATAATTGGGACTTACTGCCGGATGCTGTGAGAATAGTGCTAAAAATGCCAGTATACATCCAGCCATTCCGGCAACCAAGAAGAGTATGAGGTCTATGTCCCAAAGAGTTTTCCCTCTTCGTATGCCGTAAATGCTGATGCCTGCTACAAGTATCAGTAATAGCGAAGCCGACTGCATCGGTGTGATGCCTCTGCTGACGAAGTCGGCTGGTGTTTTACCCGTTACTACGATTTTTTCTTCTTTGGCAACCAGTGGCCGTGCTTGTCCTTCTTTGTCCACAATCTGCGCTTTATTGAAATACTCCTGCATGTAGAAGGGGACGAACATTGCCAGCCGCCGGTTGATGGGTTCGTCTGCTTTGCTGCCCATGCATAGGTCCATGCCGAAACGTGACCACAAATGGCCTTCACTGTATTTATGCAGCAAATCCCTGAAAGAGATTCCCGTACTGTTAGCAGTCATATTGTCAGCGTATTGCAGAGTGCCGTTGATGGCACGCTCTATCTGGTCCCGCGGGCGGGTGGCACAATTGTCGTAGAAAAAATTGTAGCGGTATACTCGGTTTTCAGGGCGGTAGTTTTCTGTTAATAGTGCTATCAGGCGTTCTTTTTCCTCTTCTGTTAGGTTTAACGTTTGTTGCCAGACATCGCGTCCCAGATAGTTGTATTCGGCGGCGAAATGCTCATAATCGGTTACTCCAAGTTGATAATCCGTTTCTCCCAAGGCAAAACGGAAGATGAAGTTAGGGGCGTTGAAGTTGAACATGCCGTAATTGAAGACGGCGTCAATGCCACGTGTATAGTTCTCGTACCGTATGGCAGTGTGTCCGAATAGGGAATAAATCTCTCCTCCTGCAGCGCAAGTCAGTAGGCTGACGCGTACGGAGTCTGTTGCAGCAGTCTTTTGCTGTTGTGTCACCTGGGCATTTGCTGAAGGCAAACAGAAGAAAAAGATTACT
>ENA-OQCX01000040-OQCX01000040.1-human-gut-metagenome-genome-assembly--contig:-NODE-40-length-59108-cov-2.404384_pt1 | contig 59108 bp, 59 predicted proteins | sample MGYA00242762_ERZ504587 | MGnify/ENA primary metagenome ERZ504587 (study PRJEB26092, sample SAMD00036337) | human gut metagenome | host: Homo sapiens | study: EMG produced TPA metagenomics assembly of...
ATGAGACATGACTTGTGTAAAATCAATGATGATCTGCGCTTATTTTTCTTTTATCAAACAAACTGTTCCGGAACGAGCCCCTGTAGATCTGCCGATCCCAATAATAAGCAGGAAAAGGGCCATTGCCTCAGAATACTTAATAGGAGCAGTCAATAGCAGTACCTCGCCATTTTCATGCACTATAACCCGCAATGTATCGTTATTTAGAATAGCCTCTATACTATCTCTTGGAGTAACAGGCTTCATTCCCAATTCATAATGTTGCAATTGGTGGGCTATCTCAAAACGATGCCTCTTCCAATCCTTGAAATCTGTTGAACGCCCGCTTCCATCAGCCATGCAAAGGATCAGGAAGAGTGGCTATCTCCGGCAATTTATCTATTGGGAGTATCCCAGGAAGCTGAAAGTTATCATTTGTATACTCTTTGTCATAGACCAAAGGTATTGCTGTCTGTCCGAAAACCATCATCTGAGATAATAACAAAATAGCTAGAGCCATTTTTATTTTTTGTGTGTTTCCCATATAAATTTAAAGTTACATATAGATTTACTTTTTAAATAAATGAGGAACAAATTCACGCAAGCAACGTCGCCATGTAAGCCATTCGTGCCCCGTGCCTTGTGACTCATAATATTCTGCATTAATCCCGAGTTCATGCAAAGAATCTACAAGTTGTTTCGTTCCAAACTGTTCTTCCGTCCCACATCCCAAAAATAAATAGTGCACTTTTTATTGAACTTGCCAGCATCAGCAAATACACCATTATAACAAGTTTTCACGTCAAGTCCAAAGATTGCTCCGCTAAACGCACCAATATAAGAAAGTTTATCCAAATTAGGCAAAGCTGTACTGAAGTCTGATGGCTCCCCATGACAATCCTGCCATGGCACGATGCTCACGATCCGTATACGTTCGGAATGTTCTATCAATCATAGGAATTAAATCTTCCAGCATCACTCCATAAAAAGATGCACCGTACAAAGCTCTTTCCTCATTCATATCCTTGCCTTCCCGAGGAGAAAAAGGAGCCTCTACATCACCGCTATCCATAACAACAAGCATCGGTACACATTGCCCGGAAGCTATCAGGTTATCCATTATATGTTGCATATATCCCTGTGTAGACCAGCCCGTTTCATCCTCTCCCATACCATGCTGCAAGTAAAGCACAGGATAACGTTTTTTTACATTAGTTTCATATTCTGCCGGTGTATATACCATACAACGACGGAACTCTTTCTTCGTTTCCGAATAGTAAGTACAAGAACGGACCTGCCCATGGAGCACTCCTTGTTGAGGACGATAATAATCACCTTCTTTTCCTTCGGGAACTTCTATACCGCTTGCCATACGACAACATCCGAAGAATGTATAGCTAGACGGATCGGCAACAGACACACCGTCCACTATTAAAAAATAATAATGGAATCCCACAACAAGCGGATCCGTTTTCACTGTCCAAAAGCCGTCTGTATCTTTCTGCATATCATACTTCTTTCCACAACAATCCACCTGAATCTTACTTGCCTGCGGAGCATAAAAACGGAAATAGGCACAATGTTCGGCATCCAAACGAGGATATTCACACCCAGAGATATTGGTTGGAGCTACTTGTGTAACATTTCTCACATCTTGTACCATCATATCTTCCCTGTAAAATTTCCACCAATCAAAATTAAACAGTTTACATCCTTTTCTTCCCTTAAATACGAAATAAACATCATGTATACCTTTCACCGGAGTTTTCACAGTAGTCTTCATATCCTTCCAACATTCCCAACCACCGGTATGGGGGACCGCTATTTCCGCCATCAAAGTTCCACCGATACTATCAGCTCTAACTTCTATCCGTCCGCCACGAAGAGCACTGGCAACTGACACTACGAAACTCTTTGGTAATTGATCTCCAAAATCCACCTCACGCACTTTTATATAATCACCATTATGTATATCTGATATGTATATGCCAGTTTTTGCATTAGGTTCCGATTTCACTCCTTCTGAGAAAGCAATGGTTTCCGCTTCTACCCTTTCATAAGGATTAAGTGTTCCGACCGGTTTTACCCCTTCACGCGTTGCATTAATTATAGGAAACGTACCGTCCTCATTATACTTAAACTGCTCCACAGCCACACTACGCCCAAAACCTCCTCCTCCGGGTAATTTTCCGGTATGGTAAAAGAAATAAGAATTTCCTTTATAATCCGTCACTCCACAATGGTTCGTAAATGAACCCGTATCCTGCAACGGCATAATTTCTCCCATATATTTCCAAGGTCCCCAAGAAGTGCTACCCATTGAATATGCAATATGCTCGGGTATTCCCCCAGCTGCATAAAGCAAATAATACTTTCCATTACGTTTATGAAGCCAAGGTCCCTCTGTATAAATATCCTTGTACTTTTTACCTTTTATACGTTTATCCGGATTAGGGGCTCCAAAGCTTTCAATAGTTTGCTCCATTTTCCTCACTTCACCCTTCAGAGAAATCATATCATCATTCAACTTCACGTAATAAATATTCGGATTTCCCCAATACAGATAGGCTTGCCCGTCATCATCAACAAAAACAGTAGGATCAATAAAATCCCAACTGCCATCATAAAGCGGCTTACCGATAGCATCTTTAAAAGGACCAAGTGGAGAATCACCTACTGCTACACCAATAGCCATAGTATTGGTTAACTTGGAACGCAGACAAACATACCAGAGAATTTCCCATTATGTTCAATACATTGGCTGCCCAGGCACGGTCATCCGCCCAATCAAATGATTCAATAGCAAGTGGAGAGCCATGATCGGTCCAATTCACCATATCTTTCGTAGAATAGACCCTCCATTCCTGCATCCAGAAAAAATCTGCCTTATCTTCATCATGTCCCGTATAGACGTACAACGTACCATCATGAACCATAGGTGCCGGATCAGTAGTATAGCAAGTCTGTACTATCGGATTCTGCCCATGCACAACTCCTGCAAACAACAAGGATATCCCACCCATTATATATTCTCTGATACTTAATAAATTCAATATAGACTTCATATTATTTTTTATATATAGACTAATATACTTATACTATCGGCTAACTATCACATCCCCCCATTACAAGGAATAGTAATTTGTACTTCTTGCTTTCTGTTCAAACCTTTACAGTCTGCAAATTCCCCTCCAAATCTTTACTATCACTATAAAGTTTCACCTCTTTTCCCACTTCAATCATAGGAAGTTTTACTTTTAACTTCAATGGCTCTTTCTGTGCGTTCACTCCGGCAATGTACCAGCTATCCGCATGGCGACGGGCAAGCAATATGTATTTTCCAGGATAACCATCAATAAACTTCACCTCATCCCAAATTGAAGGAATGGTCTTCATAAAATCCATAGCCCAAACAGGAGCATCAGCTAAATTATTAGGAGCTAAAGCGAAGTGCTGTACAGGACTTTGAAATAGGACAGCCGTAGCCAACGCAAACACATCGGAAGTTACACGACGACTGCCACCCGGTTTGTTCGCCGCATTATAATATTTATTCAAAGCGCTGCCACCGAAATCCATACTTCCCACCGTATTTCGTATAAACGGATGTAAACAAGCATTAAATGATTCGGCATCACAACTGCCCTGAGAGAAATGCAGATTTTCACTGGCAAGTACAGCTTCGCAAGCTACAAAATTAGGATACATCCGTTCCCAACCGCGGGGTAATGTACAACCATGAAAAATAACCATCAGTCCATAATCATTGGCATCTGCAAGAATATCTTCATAAAGCTGCATGGTTACCTGCTTGTCGCTGCCGAAAAAATCAACTTTTATACCTCGTATACCTATACTTTGCATCCATTTCATCTCTTTCCGACGCATAATTATATTATTCATAATACTTCTCGGAGATTGAGGAGCATCATTCCAATACCCGTTGGAGTTATACCAAAGATAAAGTGCCACCCCTTTAGATGCAGCATAATCAGCCAATTCAGCAATCTTGTCCCGTCCTACCTGAGTATCCCATAGCGCATCGACCAATACGGAGCTATACCCCATATCCGCACTAAAATCAATATAGCGTTTCTGTTCATCATAGTTCATGCTATTATCACCACCAATAATCCAACTCCATGTACCACATCCATACTGAAAATCCTGCGAAGCTTCATATAATGGTTTTACCACATCAAACATAACAGTAGTTTCCACTATTGGTGCCAATGTTTTACCAACAGTGATGGTACGCCAAGGAGTTTCACCCGGCAAAGCTATACCTGGTGATACTGTTCCATTTCCATTATATTCCCCTTCTTGTGGAAAACCGATTGTGTACAATCCATTTTCTTTCCCCAACAAGCGGCTTCCGCAATAAGCACTACTCACTCCGGTTTCTGAAATCAAGATCCAACCTTTATCTTCATTCTTGAACAAGCAAGGAAAAGTATAACCATTTCCCCAACCGTTTTTCCCTGTCACATCGTCTACTGTATAACTTGTTTCATAACTAGGAGATGTCCTTGCAAATCCCCCCATCGGAGCTGCCTGCGGACAAAGAAAAGTCGTACTACCTTCAGGAAGCATAAATCCGGTAGCTTCTTTCTTTACAATACAACACAATATATTATCTTGTGAATAAACCCGATATTTAAATGCTATGTCATGATTACTAACTTGGAAAACGATATCATATATCTTTCTTCCTCCTTTGGAAAATGTGTAAGTCTGCACATTTGCCTGATACCGCGGATTACTATTCTTAATCGTAAGAAGCTGATATTCTTCATTGACAGACGACAGCTGACCGACATGAGTTAATGCCATCTGCTGAGTAAAGTCCCCAAGATTTGTTTCTATTCCTAATGGAGATTTTTGAAGGAAAGTGACACCTTCATATAGTACACTGTAAGAAGGCACTCCCCCTTCATCCGACACAATTACACACAATTTTCCATCCGGACCATACAACTTATTTTCTTCGCCAAATGCAAACACACAGGTCCAAACAAACACAACAAAAAACAAGATATGTTTTACCATTTTCTTTTAGATTAATTTTTTAGTTAACTATATATTTGCAAAGGAAAGCATCCTTTATCAAATTACATTCCGATTATGTTGCAGAAACTTTCGCCTATGTTACAAATTGGCTTTTTTACATATATATTTCTTTTAAAAACATTAAAATCCATCATAAAACCATATTTCGTCAAAAAACCTACAGAAATTATCAGGCATAACGAAAGTTCCATAAATTTGCCTTCAATAGAAAACACATCCTATGAAACACATAATCACTATATTTTTTATACTTCTTTCATTACCTGCCATCGCAGAGAAATACTGTGTTTTTACCCCAATCAAAGGGACAGAAGGTTTAGGGGGAAACAGGGTACGCAACATTACCCAATTGCCGGACGGTCGCATGATGATAATCACTGAAGGCTTATTAAACTTATACGACGGAACTGATTTCAATTATTTACACTATAATCAAAAACATTTTTGCCCACTGTCTGCATATTCAGGTTTCCATCACGAATACATAGATTCCCATGGGTATATGTGGATCAAGAATCAATATCAACTAATGGCTGTGGACATAAAACATGAATGTCTTGTGGAGCAACCGGACAGTCTACTCGCCACATGGGGTATCAGTTCTCCTATAAAAGATTTCTTCATGGATAAGGCTAAAAATATATGGATTATAAATGATAAAGACGAACTAATCCTTGTAGACAAAAATAATATGAAGGTAAAAACATTTTTGCCTTATGCATCTTCAACAGGTAACACTACTGATCAACTCTATGATCTTGGTGTACTGGAAGACCAATTATACCTTTTTTACCGTTCCGGTTTGTTGATTTGCTATAATCTTAAATCACATCAAGAAATATACAGGCAAAAGCTACCGGATGAACTTCCTAAAGGGAAATACGAAAATACTTCCTATGTAGTACCCGGTAACAATACTTTTTATCAATTGCGTAACGGAAGCCAAGGAGGAGTAATGCTGAATTACGATATAACAAGAAAAAAATGGAATATTGTATTTCAGACAGACTATCGGCTAAACAGTCTGTCCATCGATAAAGATAGTAGCATATGGGTCAGCTGCTATATGGGATTATGGAACATTGATGCCGGACTGATAAATAAACAATATATACCTAACCTCAAATTAGTAGACGGACGCACTATAAATACAGAAGTGAGCACACTCTATAATGACAATCAAGGAGGTATGTGGTTAGGCACTTTGGACCGGGGAATACTCTATTATCATCCTAATCGTTTCCGTTTTCAAAATATAGGTAACAGTTTGTTTCCAACCGCCAAAGACGTAAACATATCCGTAACGTGTTTTACAACAGATAAAAAAAACATATTAGTAGGTACAAAGAAAGGTTTGTTTTATTATGCTCTTGCCGACGGCAATTTAATCTCATACTCACAGGAATTATCCACTGTTCATTGCAATGTTTTACTAAAAGATAGCCAGCAACGCATCTGGCTGGGAACTACCGGACAAGGGTTAGTTTGTATAATGCCAAACGGTATAATCAAACAGAATATATTACCCGGACACACCATCCGTTCCGCCATAGAACTGTCAGACGGAACACTATATTTATGTATCGACAATCAAGGGTTCGGTAGATTTATCCCTACTACTGAAAAATTTGAAAAAGTTGCAGAAGTACCTGAAATAAGTAGTTTTACAGTTTACCAACTGATTCCCTATGAAAAAGACTGCCTAGCAGGTATCGGGCAAAAAGGCTGGTTCATCTATAATTATAAAAAGAAAAAATACCGTTTTTTCCCTACTTCCCATACATGTAATTCTATTCTAACAGATAATCAAAAACAAATATGGATTGGCCTGGAAGACGGATTATTGCTATGGAACCCGAATACCGAACAACAAAAAACGTTCTATACAACTGACGGATTAGTCAACAATTCCATACGGTCCATTATTCAGAGCGAAGATAATATAATTTGGATATCCACTTCCAATGGGATAACGCGTATTACAGCAAATAATCTTCAAGAACCATTATCATATTCATTTGCCAATTTCAATCAATATGACGGTGTAATAACGGACGAGTCTGCGAACGCTCTGTTTTTATAGCAACCGACGGTACAATTTATTGGGGTGGTATCAATGGTTTTAACAAATTCACAATATCTCCGACTGTAACAGACAAACCATATTCAAGCCCTTTATTTACAGGATTCAAATTATTAGGAGAACAAGTAGAAAAAGGCAAAAATTACAATGGTAATCCAATATTGTCTCACCCTATAGCTCAAACTAAGGAAATCACATTGAAACATAACCAGAATTTCTTTTCTTTAGAATTTTCCGCTTTAAACTATATCAATCCCACGCAAACGTACTATCGTTACCAGCTAACAGGTATTGATCATTCTGAAAGAGAAATCCGTTCTTCTGCCGGTAAAGGATATGCTACCTATACCAACATTCCACCCGGAACCTATACTTTTCGGGTACAAGCAGCCGATAATAATGAAATATGGTCAAATAAATATGCAGAAATGAAGATTACAGTAAAAGCTCCATTCTGGAAAACGACATATGCTTACATATTTTACATTCTGCTCATCTCAGGAAGTATCTTACTCTTCATCCTTATATATATACAACGCAAGCGCCGGAAGCTGTTGCGTGACCAAAAAGAAAAATTGGATGAGATGAAAACTACTTTCTTACAAAATGTCAATGAAGAATTGAAAGAGCCTGTCAACCGAATAATATCCCCTTTAGACAGTATGCTGAAATATATGAATGAAGGGAAAGACAAACTGCAACTCGAGGAAGTCCGAAACCATGCCACGGAACTGAAAAAATTAATCAACCAGCTTTCAGAAGGTATACTCTCCCCTTTATCATCGGATGAGAATGAATGGACACAGGAAGAATTATTGGTTAATATGCGTCAATTACTGGAACAACAAGAGAAGCGGAAAGAACAGCTCAAAACAGCCCGAAAGCCAACCTCCGACAATTCTTTATTGTCGGTTGCCGATGAAACCTTTCTTCGCAAAGTACTGCAATATATAGAACAAAATCTTGACAATCCCGAATATTCAGTGGAAGTATTGAGTCGTGATATGGGAATGGACCGTACCGGGTTATATCGAAGGCTTATTTCAGTGGTAGGAAAAACACCTACTAATTTCATCCGATCCATCCGCCTAAAACGTGCAGCCCAACTCCTGAAAGAAGCTACACTGTTGCCGAAGTTGCCGACCTTGTTGGATTCAACACTTCCAGTTATCTAAGTAAATGTTTTCAGGAAGAATTTGGCATGCGACCTTCCCAATACATAAATCAGTGGAAAAACCGATAAACCACCCTGTTTTTCAACGAGAGTGTTGCTTTCCGCAACATTTGTAATCATCTTCCAAATAGTTTCAGCCTACTTTTGCAGTATTATTCAAACATAAAAACAAAGTATCATGAAAAATGCAAAAGTAGGAATTACCGGAATATTGTTTCTAATATCCGACCAGGTAACCACACCTCAAAAAAGGTATAACACACAATAAGAACTATCCCAACCCAATCTGTACAAGTTTAAATAATATAAACATATAACATATTATCAATATGAGAAGAAGCATTATCATTATGGCTTTATGCTGCTCACGTCATGGACATGGGCACAAGAATTCCAGAAAACCTCATCGGGTATTAAAACTGCCATTTCCGGAAAACAAACCGATATAGAAATTCAATGGTTCGGTCCCAATACCCTTCGTGTTTTAAAAACACCCCAAGGCAAAAGCGTTAAAAAAGAAGTCTTTCCGTTATTGCCCACCCCCAAACTCCGGTATTAAAATTACTACTCCCGGAAATGGCTGTATTGTCATGACAAGCCAAACACTGACAGTGACTCTTAATCCCCAAACAGGTATTATTACTTATGCAAAACCTAACGGTGACACATTACTCATTGAACAAGAGAATGTCAAGCTTTTACTCCTATTAACGATGCCGGACGCTCCACCTATAGCGTTTATCAAGGTTCACAACAAGCAAAGAAGAAGGTCTTTACGGACTCGGACAATTGCAAAATGGGCAGATGATGCAACGTGACATAACCAAGCATCTGGTTCAGGGCAATGTGGAAGACGTTTCTCCTTTCTTCCAGTCCACCAAAGGCTACGGAGTGTTTTGGGATAACTACTCAGGTACTACATATACCGACAACGAACAGGAAACCTCCTTCCGTTCCGAAATCGGCGATTGCATAGACTATTACTTTATGTATGGTGGTTCTGCTGATGGAGTTATAGCCGAAGTACGTGCACTGACTGGTGATGTACCAATGATGCCTTTGTGGAGTTATGGCTTCATGCAGAGTAAAGAACGATATAAAAGTCAGGAAGAAACAGTAGGAGTAGTGAAAAAGTATCGCGAGTTGGGGATTCCTTTGGATTGTATCATTCAAGACTGGCAATACTGGGACATAACTACCTCTGGAATGCCATGGATTTCCAGAACCCTACTTTCAGCCGTCCCAAAGATATGATTGACGAAGTACATGCTCTGAATGCCCGCATGATGATTTCCATATGGTCCTCATTCGGTCCTGCTACCAAACCTTACAGAGCTTTGGATAAAGAGGGATTGCTCTTCGACATCGAAACCTGGCCGCAATCCGGTGTTGACGGTTGGCCGCCTAATATGGAATATCCCTCCGGAGTACGTGTATATGATGCTTACAGCCCCAAAGCCCGTGATATTTATTGGGAACATCTCAATAAAGGAATATTCCAGCTCGGCATGGATGGTTGGTGGATGGACTCGACAGAGCCAGATCATTTTAACCACAAGGAAAGCGATTTTGACCGCCAAACCAGTCTTGGCTCTTATCGCAGTGTACGCAATGCCTATCCACTCGTCAGCGTAGGTGGTGTATACGATCATCAACGTGCTCTAACACAAGATAAACGTGTCATCATCCTGACCCGCTCCGGTTTCTTAGGGCAGCAACGTTACGGTTCCAATGTTTGGTCTGGTGATGTCCAATCCTCTTGGGATATGTTCCGCAAGCAAATAACAGCAGGATTAAACTTCTCACTGACCGGCATGCCGCACTGGAACTCAGACCTTGGTGGCTTCTTTGCCGGTTCATACAATACCAGTTGGGGAGGCAATAGCGCTACACGTAATCCAATGTATCAGGAACTTTACGTCCGCTGGTTACAATTTGGTGTTTTCTGTCCAATGATGCGCAGTCATGGCGCTGATGTACCTCGCGAATTTTATTGGTATGGTAAAAAAGGTGAACCTGTTTATGACGCCTTGGTTGATGCTGTCAAACTACGATACACTCTGCTGCCTTACATCTATTCCACTTCCTGGGATGTAACACACAACCGCTCCACTTTCATGCGTGCACTCTTCATGGATTTTCTTGGTGACAAACAAACATGGAATATAAACAATGCATATATGTTCGGCAAAGCATTTCTGGTAGCACCAGTGCTTCACGCACAGTACACTCCGGAAGTACACCAAAAAAAATTAAAGGAAAATGAAGGCTGGGACCGTAATAACAAAGAAACAGCAAAAGCACCGGTACTTACCGACTTCACTCAAACTAAAAGTATGGAAGTCTATCTACCAGCTGATACCCGATGGTATAACTATTGGACCAATGAAGCCATAGAAGGCGGACAGAAACTTACCGTTTCCACGACACTCAATCGCATCCCCCTCTTTGTACGTGCCGGCAGTATCGTTCCATATGGACCGGAAGTACAATACACAAGTGAAAAAAAATGGGACAATCTAACCTTATGCATATACCCTGGCAATAACGGTAGTTTCACCCTTTATGAAGACGAAGGAGATAATTATAATTACGAAAATGGAGCCTATACCGAAATCCCAATGAATTGGGATAATGCCAGTAGAATTCTTACAATCGGTGCACGAAAAGGAGAATACAACGGCATGCTGCAAAAACGTCAATTCATAGTGAAAACCATAGACGGTAACAGTAAAACTGTAACTTATACAGGCAAAAGAATAAAGGTTAAGTTGTAATTATCTCTTGCACCGATAAATATGCTGCCGCATGACAGCTAAATACCAACTATCATGCGGCAGTCATTTAATGTCATCACATTTTATCGGCCTTATCCAGTTTAAAATTCTCTACATTCCGGCCTCTTTCGCAAAGAAGTCTGTCATTTTCTTGAAAGTATTTTCATTGAAAGTGACAGGACCATGTTGTCCGCCAGGAACCGAAACAAATTCTTCCAAACGTCCCTGTGCCTTCAGAGCCTCAGAGAAAAAGATACTTTGACAATTGGGAACTACAGTGTCCGCTTCACCATGAATAACAATAAATTTAGGATCGTTTTATCTATATAAGTAATGGGATTTAGAAGAGCCAACATATCCAAATTATCAGCGGGTATCCCACCTATCAAAGCTGCTTCAGGAGAATTAGCCCCTTTAGTGGTATTACAGTTCTCCATCCGTGTCATATCTATCGGTCCGAACCAATCAACGACCGCATCCACCCGGCTGCTAAAAGAAAAATACTCCCCTACATTACCTTCCAAATCCACCGTTTTATCCCCTATAGTATAAGATTTCACACCATTGGTTGTCCCCGCCAAAGACGCTAAATGTCCCCCCGATGAAAAGCCGGTAATTCCAATAAAGGATGTATCCAACTTATACTTGGCAGCATTAGCACGAATGAAACGAATAGCAGCCTTCACATCATTAATCTGTGCAGGGAACTTAGCATCCCTGCTTGAACGGTGATTAATGGAAACCACTGCAAAACCTTTATCAAGCAACGACCTACCAAAAACCTGAAAGGCATTCTGTTTCATATTATTAGCAAACCAAGCACTGCCATAAATAAGTACCACCACCTTATGAGATGACTTACCCGTATCAGGCAAGTAAATATCCAACTTGTGACCTTCCAGTTCGTCATCCGCATAACAGACATCTGCCCAACGACAATCGGAAATCTTATCTTCTATCTTAAAATAATCAAAATCAACGTATCCTTCCGTCTCCTTGGTAGCGTAATTGAACAAAGCAAACCGATAGCCCATGAAGTGCGGCATGGTATATTGCATCTTCAAGACGTTGCCGATAGCCTTCCAACGAATACCATCCAAACTGTAATAGAAATAGCCTTTATCAGCTCTGTTCCTGAAGTCGCATTCTGCCTTAAAGTAAATCACCGACTGCTCCAATGGCACTTTTTCTATCTCCATAGGTTTCTCATTCTCACCATTCACCATTACAATATATTTCTTTCCATCAATAACCTTAACACCCACCTGACCATATTTACGCTGGAAAAGAGACAGTCCCGCAAAGTCTCCCTCTTTCATCCCTGAAACATCCATACTGACTGAACCTGTACAAACAGGACCAATAGTACGTTGTGTCAGCATATTCTTAGCTTGTGTAAAAGATGTTTCACCCGCCCTGTTGTCAACCGCAAAATACCCTTTGCGGGCAGAAAGCGACCAAAGAGAATTGTCCGGATTGTGATTCCATTGCCATACCAACGGCAAGGTACGTTCTCCTTTCTTCCGATTGAAGTCATCAGAAGCAACAATACCTGGAATGAGTCCGCGGCTATCGGGCAGTTCCAACTTAGCAGGAGCACGTCCATCCACACCCAAAACAGGCCATCCATCTTTCCACTCAACCGGAACAAGATAAGGAATACGACCTACCGCACCGCAATCCTCAAACAGATAAGCAAACCAGCGTCCATCCGGTGTATCCACCAGCCCACCTTGTGCAATTCCACGATCCTGAAAAACAACACGTCCTTCATAAGGTCCAGTTATCTTATCAGCACGATGCACAATCACAGTACGCACTCCGCCACGTGGCCAAGTGATATTAAAAAGATAATACTTCCCTTTTACCTTGAAAAGTTGTGAACCTTCAGCACCCAGCATGATATTATCTCCGGCCGGCGCACTGGCATTCTCTATCAGCACCCTCTCCGTACCCGGCTTTACACCTGAAAGATCCGGTTTCAGCTCCGCCAAAAAGAGTTTCCCATTACCATATATCATGTAGATATGCCCGTCCTCATCAAAGAAAAAAGAATGATCATGATAAGCGGGAGAGAATTCCGTGCACTTCCAGGGACCTTTTTCAAGATTTTTAGTGGTATAAAAATATGTCTTGCCCGTAGTCTGAGCGAAAGTGGAGAGATAATACACTCCCTCGTGATAGCGAAGACAACTCGCCCACGACCCACGCCCATAAGTATTTTTCCCGTCATCCAAGTTCATGGTAGGTATATTGGCAAGCGTATCGTAAGCATAATTCACCAATTTCCAATTCACCAAGTCATTTGATTTCATAATAGGAACTCCCGGAGACATATGCATCGTAGTGCTGCTCATGTAATAAGTATCCCCCACACGCAGCATTGACATATCTGGTGCATCAGCATAAATCACAGGATTAGTTGCAGGCTTTTGCGCCGACAGCGGTAATAGTATGCAACAAAACAAGTTACATAAAAGTAAAAGAGTTTTTTGTTTTCTCATATTTGTATTAAACTACATGTAATTATCGTCTTTATATAAATTCTTATTGAAATAGCAATTGTGCGTACTGATGCAACGCCCTGCGCCAAGTCAGCCACTCATGTGCAGTTTCAGGAGATTCATAATAGGTATATTTAATCCCCTGTTTATCCAACATTTGCCTGAAAGCTTTTACAACACCGGGAAAAGGAGCCGGCTCGGAAGTCCCCAAACCCAGAAAGAAAGACTTGAATTGCCCGTTTATCGCTTTCCCATCTTTAAATTTTCCACCTAAAAAGTATCAGCATCCAAAGGTTCCGTACTCGGATAGTTGGATGTACCGCTAAAACCACCATAATAGGCAAAAGCCTCCGGATGATTCATGGCAATACGCATTGTCTGATTTGCCCCCATTGATAAACCAGCAATAGCCCGGCTCTCACGATTAGGCAATGTACGGAACTTCTCATCAATCATTGGTATGACCTCTTGCATCAGCACTTCCTCAAATACCGTTGTCTGGAAAGGAGTTTGTTCGCTCGGCCTGGTTGCATAACCATTATCCATGACAATCAGCATCGGGACTGCTTTCTTCGCAGCAATCAGATTATCCAATATCAAATTCGCTTTACCCTGACTGCCCCAACCCGTTTCATCCTCAAAACTGCCATGCTGAAGATAAAGCACCGGATAACGCCTCTCCGTATTGACTTCATATCCAGCTGGTGTATACACGAAACAACGTCTCCACGACTGTGTAATTTTAGAATAGTAGTTCAATTCGCTCACCAAACCATGAGGTACATCTTTCAAAGCATAAAAATCCTCATCATGTGCCGGAATTTCAATTCCACTCCCCCAACGCCCCGCACCATAAAAATATTTCGTACCCGGATCTGGAACAGATGCCCCATCCACATTCAACTGATAATAATGAAAACCCTCTTGCTGACGTTCTGATTCTCCCGTCCAAAATCCTTGCTCATTTTTTATCATGTCATATTTTACACCACCAATATCAAGCTGTACTTTTTTGGCTTCCGGTGCATAAAGTTGGGCACGTACCCTCTTCGGAATTAACCTGAGGGTACGCTTTCCCTAATTGGTTTACACTTGAAGGTTTGAAATCTTCAAGAGCTTGTGCATAAGAGAACGAATTAAGATTCGTTAGTAATGCAAAAGCGCCAAATAATGTGATAATCCTTTTCATTGCTATATTGCGAAGCTGGTTTAACAATATTACAAAGGAAAACATCTTTCGCTAATTTCTTTTCCAAAATTTGTTGCAGATTCTTTTGCTTATGTTACATATTTCAGAAAAGTATACAGTTCTTATGCAATTTCTATAAATTTATATTCTACTGTCTAAAAGTTTAGTTTATCCCATAAGGTTCTTCATTACTTTAGGGGGGGCAATCTTACGTTTTGAGTGTTATCAGCTTTGTATTACGGACTCCTTTGTGTTACATTTACATTAATCATCTCTCTAAACTCTCCATCGAAGCCTCCCCCCATTAAGAATACAATGAAACAACGCCCCAGCCACGTATTATATATTGTATCTGAGGATTCTACACCAAATATTCTTCCAGTTCAGTACCTTCCCGCGAAAGAACGACTTTAACAGACCAATGGATCAGCTGGTCTACGAGTACACTTCATTAATATGATCTTTCATCCGTTGTTGCAAAATTTCGGGTGAAACATTCTTACCATCCTTGTCTACGCAGAACCACTGTGCAAGTTGTGAATGCCCAATAAGGCAGTGTCCGGTAATATACATTCCATTTTATCTTCACCGAATTTCACAAATTCATCTGCCTGGCCAAAATCATAACGGTCTTCTTCAGGATGAATAATTGCGTGCTTCATGCAGTTTTCTGCAACAACAGCATTAAAGTGCTGCTTCACTATTTTTACAGAAGCTGTATCTACACCTGACGATTGCCTTGTGTTCTGCGCAACTCCGATTAGAAATTTATCACCCAGTACATCTTTCAGGGAAGTATCTTTTTTGTAGTTGTTTGAGTACCACAAGCAGCCAAAATCAGTGCAGTTAGACATACAAGCAGTATATTTTTGTTTTTCATGTCAATTTTTGTTTATTAATTATTAAAAAATAGATGTTTCAGTCATTGCAACTGGACATCATTCCAAATTTATCCGATTTATAATAATCGGCTTATTGCCAGTAGACCAAAACCCGACAATGTATAAATGAGAAGGATCAATCCTTGTTCCGTTCTTGTCTTTCATGTTTTGCAGGTCTACTATAACTTTACGTGATGAACCGAAATCATAGGCTGCGGGTTCCGTCCAATAATTATTTTTGTCAAAAATACGAAAAGAGACACTGCTCGTATTATCATTGCCCAATTCCACAGTAATCGTGCGATAAGCAGAAAGATTCAGTCCAGAAGAGAATTGCCAGCCACCAAAACCATATCGTCCGGTTATCAACGTACGGGTGTTTTCATCAAAACTGCCCTTTTCCCAGATAGAAGGATTAAAAGCTTCTTTCGTCAATGAAAAAGGATGGAGAACCGTAACTACAAGTGCCAGTGTACTGGAAACTCTCGTCACAGGATGCTGATAGTTTATTGTCACAGTTGCATTTCCCGGAGTAACTCCTACCAGTTTACCCGCCCGTTCCACAGCCAGCACTGAAGGGTTAGAACTGCTGATTTCAGCGTCTGCTGTAACCATTCGTGTAGAGCCGTCGGAATAAACAGCACGTACTTTAAGATAATTTACCCCACCCATCGGCAGGTTCAAAGTATCCTCTTGCCCCATAAGTTCCAATCTTACAGGTGCACCATTCACCACCACACCATCGGCATACTCTTTAAACCAATGGTACATAGCCCACGGACAAGCCTCGGGATCATTGAGAAACGTATAATTGCCGGAAGTGCCCGGTATATCTTTAAAAGCTGCCAATTCATGTGACCTCGTGGTAAAAAAAAGCCAGGATACATTACCTGAATTATCGGCAATATATTTGAAGTTGGCCCCAAAGCCCTCTCCTCCTGCCACTCCCGTTATGCTCTTTCCCCAAGTAGCATTGTACTTTTTGGGCGCCCAGTCTATTTCGGTCACCATGATGGGAGCAAAAGCGGCCACCGGTCCTACTTGAGCATCCCAACCGCGTTGGAAGCTTTCATAACCTCCACCAGTAGAAGAACCTATGCCTTCGCTACTATCTTCCTCGGCATCACTGCCATACCAACCGGGATAACAATGTACGGCAAAACCAATATTCTCACCTTGAATACGATGCTTAGCATAACCGGCATAAGACGACTGATAGGACAATCCCGGTACCCAGATAATATTACGACAATTAGCACGTATCTTATCTACTATAGCTTGGAAATAGAGTTGAAGATTCTGAAAATGCCCATCGTCCGTACTGCCATAAGTACCGTCCGTGCCTTTTATCTTAACAGGTTCATTGGCAAGTTCGAACATTACACCAGTATTGTTTTTCAATTTAGGATGTTGCGAAACAATATCCCATACTTTGAGCAAGAACTGCTGATAAGAGTCTCCTAACTCAATCCCCTGATAGGTGCTTCGTTGGGGCATACACCCGGCGGACGCATCACTACGTACATGCCCTTGGACATAAAATATTCCGCCATCGGTACAAACAATTCATCAAGATACTTCCGGAAACGAGTTTCGGAGAAGCGCTCGTGTCCCTCATACCGTACAGACTGCATAGTAGGATCATCGCTCCAATAAGGATCAAGATGCATTCGAACAAAATTAAACTTCCATCCAGCAGCCAAAATTCCGTCCACCATACTCTTATTATAATTGAGACAGCCCTGCACATCATAATCATTCCAAGCATTATTATTAAAGAAAGGACTGTAAGTCTGCGTGAAACCATGCAGATTAATGATTTCTCCCTTTTCATTTTTCAGGTAACGACCTACCACATTCAAAATGGGTAACACACTGTTCTGATTATCTCCACTATTTTCCGAATCATCATCGGGTTTCGGTTCTTCCACATCCGATTTCGGTGGTTCCGGTTTCAACTCCTCTAGTATCGAATCATCGGAACAAGCCGAGAGAAATACGAACAAAAATAAAAGCAGATTTACTATATTTTTCATGGTTGTCAATTATCTTACTGAATTAACTAACCTAATTTCCAATAACGGACAAAAGGCTATAAAGGCGACGATTTCGCTCTGCGATTCCGTCGCCTATTTCTATAAGATGCTATTATTTACCAGCTAAGCCATCGGCAAAACCAGCATAGGTATGTTTACGATTATAGTTCAAATCCCAAAGACCGATAGGTTGTCCCTTTCTCCAACCTGAATCTGCAGGACTGTCCGTAGCAGCCCATTGTGTAATTCCATACTGCTGCGCTACCGGAATGATTTCAAAATACTTCTGAATAATGAATTTGTAAAAATCAGACATTTTCTGATATTGTTCAAAAGTAACCAATTCAGTTTTGATACCTTCTCCAAATGCTTTTTCCACAATACCCATATCTAATTCTGTAATCTTAATCAACTTACCACTTGCAGCCAATAACTCAAACATATTGACAATAGATTCTTCCTGTTTCTTCTGATCAGCCTCATTCAAAATATAACTAACATGCATCTGTGTACCGATACCGTCAATCTTTGTTTCACCATCAGATTCCCAACGTTTAATCCAATTAATCAAACTTTTTACTTTTTTATTGTTATCCCACCAAGATTCCAAATTATAGTCATTGATGAAGAGTTTCAAATCTCCAGAATTACCACCATTTTCTGCAAAATATTTGCGGGCAAACTTAATTGGAATACGAACATAATCATCGCCCAAAAAGTCTTGCCAGTAGAAGTTCTGTCCCCCTACTCCATTATCATCCGGATTAGTAGCTGATTGAAGAGCATAATTACCATTACCATCATCACCACCTCCTGAAATAGGTTCATTCACAACATCCCATGCAGTTACAGAGCCTCCGCAAGCTTCCATCATGCCTTTTATCCAACGCTCAAGCTCGTTGGTGAGTACTTCTTTCTTTTCTTCAGGAGTCAAAGGAATACCCTCAGCTTTCTTTTGAATACCAAATTCAATATCATCAAAATAGTAAGTATTAGCCTCTTTAAACTTGGCTAAATTCCATGCTATTGTTTGGAAAGGCTGAACACCTTCATTAGTTACCATTTGTTCTGTAACCGTAAATTCCTTTTCAAATTTTTGCCATTGAGTAGTAAAATTAACCGAAACTCCTGCATCATAGAATATATACTCTCCCGGTTTCTTGTGTGTCTGAGAATCTGAACCGGCTGCTTTATCAGCCTTATACTTAAATGAAAGTTTACAAATATCACCTTCTTTTAAAACAGTATTTGCTTTAACAAAGAACTGAGTGCTATGATCTTCAGCTGGATTATCAGCAGACTTTACAATAAAAGCACGTCCTACGCCATCAGCACCTGTACCAGTTTCTCCTATCGGAGCAGCATATGGTCCACCTTTTCCATCTTCTGTTGCATAGAAACAAGAAACATCTTCACCTTCAGCATCACCATTAGTAATTATACTTTCAAACCAGACAGTAGAACCAGACTCTCCTAATTCTTCAACACCATAAGATAAGCCCATCCAACTTACTGTTGTCCAATGAGAAATATCATCTTCATCAAAAGAAGAATTTACCAAAAGATTAGCTTCAGAGCCATCAGCTTTTAGCACTACGTCATCAAAATACAAATCCCCTCCTAACTTACCGAAACAAAATCTTAATCGGTCTATAGAGCTTGTCGGTGTAAAAACAATCGTATTATCAATCCAGCCCTCACCAGAAGTACATTCAGGAAAACCATAATGGGTATTGGAACCATCTTTCATCCCCGGCCAAAAAGAAAATGCACCAGGATTAGATCCCTTTATCCGTAAAGTAAGAGTATATTGTTTACCTATTTCCAATACGTTATCTAAGTCATAATAGATCTCCCAGTCCCACACATTGTCTTTGGGCTCACCAGCTACAATATGCAACACCCGATTACAGAAGAAGGATCAACAGGCTTAGGCTTATTAGCAATCAAACTATTCAGCCACTTATTATTCTGCTGTGAATGCCAGCAAAGTGTATGCCCATAAACTGTCAACCCAGAAGTTTTTGCCGCCTCTACAAACTTCGTTACTGTACCGAATCCATACTTCCATCATCTGCCACAATGGATGCATACTTCATAGCATTACCTGCTACTACTTCATCAAAATTAGCAACAGCTACGCTACGAACCATTTCTCCTTTCAGAAAATCATTAGCTGCGACCCCTACTCCCAACTTAAAGTTAGGATGAGTACTACGGTCTATATATGTTTTCAATGCGTCATACGCATTAAGATACTCATATTGGGCTATGCTCTCTGGTTTCTCCGTCTTAAAATCGACGAATTTATCGTCGGCACAGGAGGCTGAAATAAACAACAAAGCCAAACCGAAATATTTATTTATGCTATTTTTCATAATCATATCTCCAAAATTTAATTAGCTTTATACTTGGGAGCAAATACCTCCAACTTATTAGTTCCGCGTGTTTGCAACACCAACGTATCTTTTGTAGCAATTTGTTTAAATCCGAAATCCACATCGTATTCGAGATAGATAGCATCCCGGTCCTTATTTCCCCAAGAATTTTTCTCTCCATCTTCTACAAACTTTCCAGAGCCTGTTGCCGAAACTCCTGTAGTTCCCGAAGTTATGGTACATTCGTTATCATCATTGAAAGTCAATAGCAAATCACAGTTCACTGTTGTACCATTAGTAGAAGTCGTACTAATAGGAAAAACAGCTGTGTTTAACGAACGGGTAGTAATACCACAAACTTCATCCTTTTCCACAGACTGAGCATGACGTTCAGAGGTTGTAACCGTTCCATTTTCTGTAATTTTGTCTATTCCACGACGCAAATAAGAAGCATGCCATGGGTTCATATATTTTACACAATAGAGAACATAATCCTTTGGCAACACACTCCAATAATCAGAATTAGTACGCACCGGTTTATCGCCTTCAATCAGAGGAGTGCCTGTTAAAATTCGGTCGGCACCAGTCTGTCCTTTCATCACCACAGGAATAACATAATTACATCCTAATGCTTTTTCATCAGCAAAAAATGCATCAGTGAGTTGTACCTCTACATTTCCCCAATGTTCACCATTGTAAGAAATTTTATCTCCAGCTAGTGTGTAATAGGTGGAAGGCATAGGCAATACCGGTGTCCCATCTTCAAAAAAGAGATTGTCGCAAAGTGTATTGTCCACAGCAATATCTATAGTAATATCTCTACCTCCGTATGCACCTCCCATCGTGGCATAAATGGCACACTTATGCTGACGGTCAAGAGAATTGTCTACTATTTCATCATTACCGAGCACTATTGTACGTATCGGATACTGATAGGCAAAATACACAGAGGTCCCCCCTCATAATCGGGAAAAGATTTATCTGCATTCTCACATGAAGCAAAAGCAAATGTCAAGCCTCCTAAGGCCATTGTAGATAACAATTTATATAATTTCATTTCCATATTCTTTTTTGCATTTTATAATTATGAGATTACCATCCCTTATTTTGTTGCAGATTACTCCATTTCAACATCTCACTATAAGGAATAGGGCCGTAGTACATATAATCTTTATAGTTTCTGTTTTCTACTTCAATCACCTTATAATTCAGACTCTCACCTGCTTTTTCTATCTGCATACCTTTAGCTTTCTCGTCCAAAGGCATTTTCCAACGGCGAATGTCCCAGAAACGTTTATTTTCAAAACAAAGTTCTATACGACGTTCGTTACGAATGAGCTGGGCCATTTTGTCTTTGTCCCCTTTGACACTTTCCAAATAAGCATCTCCATTATCAGTTCCCACTCCACCGCGGACACGAATTGCTTTTATCACATCATAGGCACTATAGGCATTACCGCCCTTGCCTGTCGGTCCCCAAGCATCATTAGCAGCCTCGGCATAAGCAAGAAATATCTCCGTATAACGAATACGAACCGGAATATGATACTTAGCATTCAGCGAATTCGGGTTAGCGTTACAATCCTCACGTAACAACTTACGCATATAATAACCCGTACGTGTGGAGGTATTCAATTGATTCAAACCATTATCTTGTTTATTATCCTCATCAGGATAAAGACCTGTAATAATAGTCTTATCCTTAAATTCAGCACCATTAAACAAAATATATTTCTCCAAACGAGGGTCACGACCTGTGTAAGGAGCGTTTTCCGAATAACCGCTATTAGCCTTATCAGCGATAGGATAACCATTGGCCATAGGGAAAGCATCTACTAAGTTTTGGGTAGGATTGATACGTCCGCTACCATAAAATGTAGGTGGGAAATTATCTTTTTCCTGCTTTATTCCCATATCCCAATCTTCCGTTCCAATGCTTTTATTCCCTCTCCAAAGAATTTCAGCAGAAACTTCACCCGAACCTAAATTGTCAAGTTCTTCCGTATTCATATACCAAGTATGACCTTTAGGATCAAGCCCTGTTACACCGCCAATACGGTTCAACACTGCCGCTGCATAATTTGCAGCCGTTTCTGAAGTAACTTCTGAACCTTCTCTGTACGCAGGACTAGCAGCAAGTAACGCTACTTGCGCCTTAATAGCTTCAACAATTCTCATTGTAAGGCGACCGCGTTGATAAGTACCAAAAACAAGATTATAGTTTCCCAACTGAGCACCTATCTCTTTATATTTAGCAGGCACTTCAGCATCACTATCAATATTCTCATAATCTAGCGGTAATAATTCGGATGCCAATTCCAAATCTTCAAAAATCTGCTGTACACACTCACTGAAAGGAGCACGTGCTTGATTGAAATCAGAAGTAGTACTTTCCGGTTCAAGAAGCATTGGTACACCTAATAACTTACCATCTTCTGTCCAGCCACCATGAGCCATTAGCAAATAGTAATAATTAAGTGCACGAAGTCCATAAGCTTCTCCACTGAGTTTATCAATAAACATTTTATTGGTCACCTCATTTTTTGCCCAACTCACCTGATCAACAATGCTCAAAAATGTATTCAGATATTGTATGGCGGCTTTACGAGCTTGCCACTGTTCCATAGGATTGTTGTTTGATGCCCATGAGCCAAGAGCCATTTTGGAATAATTACTTTCCTTATCATTGGTTACTGCATCATCTGTAGCAACATCACTTACACTAGTATTTTCGTATGGCAACATAGCATAACCATATCCCAATAGACCTACTGCATAATTGGGATCTGTAAGCATTTCCTCAACGCCACGATTGTTCTCCTTAGCAGGTTCAAAAAGATCCTCACAAGCGGAAAATGTAGCTAGTAGAACTGTAGATAATATGATATTTCTTAGTTTCATTTGTTCTATTTTTTAATTAAAATACTGCTTTTACACCAATATTATAGAATCTGGTTTGCGGTGCACTCCCCACGTTCATCTCCATATGTTTGCGCTCTTTTGAGATTGTAAGCAGATTTGCTCCACTTACATAAGCAGAAAATTCACGAAGGAAAGTATTGCGCAATACCCGTTTAGGTAAATCATAGGTAATCTGTACTTTTGCCAAATCAAAACGATTGGTTTTATACAACCAATAGTCTGAAGAACGGAAGTTATTACTTGAACTTTTAGCTGATAAGCGTGGATAAGTTGCAGTAGCTGCTGTCTCTTCAGTCCAGCGATTACGAACGATAGCAGAATATTTATCATCTCCATCTACCCAATAGTAAGAATTATTTTTCATGCCATAAGCACCGAATCCTCCTGTACCCAATGCAAAAAACGTAAAGTTTTTCCACTTAGCCGTAAAGTTAATGCCGAGCGTGAAAGGCGATCCATACCATCCTCCTTTACCTAAATAAATTTCATCTTTCTCGTCAATTACATCATCTCCGTTCTGGTCTACATATTTTATATCACCAGGTCGAACTGTGCTACCCAGCTTTTGTTCCGGACTATTTTTTATCTCTTCCTCACTTTGAAATAATCCTGCACTTTGAAGTCCCCAAACGCCATCAACTGGTTTACCCTTACGATATCGATAAGCATCATCATAAATTTCATCACGTTTAGTTATTTTGGTATCATAATATGTTCCTGACACACCAAGTGACAAATCAAATTCCCCAAAATTCTTGTTAGCATTCACGCTAAAATCAAAACCCATACGGCGATTATTATTATAATTCATAACTGCCATGAACGATGCAGCCGGATAACCTGTATTAAGATGCGATGGGAAGAAAGTGGCTGATTAATCAAATATCCTTCAGTAGAGTTAATGAAAAATGAAGCATCTGCTGTTATTAATCTATTCCACAGTGACGTCTTAAGGTTCGCTGAAAACTCTTTACGTTTTATGAATGAAAGGTCATTATTCTGCCCTCTAGTAGAAATAGTATACTTACCAGCCGGACCATCATACCATGAGTAGCCATCATTCTGCGTCCATACTGATTCATAAAGGTAAAATTCCTTATCTCCCATTACCAAATCAATATCCTGATTAAGAATGCTACCAGACACACTGAATAGCAAATCATCAACAACAGGAGAATCTTTCAAGAAGTTTTCCCCACTTAAACGCCAGCCCAATGTTAACGAAGGAGAAAGAGCCTGACGATGCCCTTTAGCTAGTTTAGCTGAATGAATCAACGCGGCACCAAAATCAGCATAATAACGCTGCTGATAGTTATAACCTAACTGCAATGCCAAATTAGCATTACTGATACGATGATATTGAGCAGAGATTGTTTGCTGATAGCCGTTAGCAATAAGCATAGCCGATACATTATGACACTTTTTAAATGTATTCTGATAATTGAATTGTCCGGAAAATGCAATCGTTTGCTCATCAGAACTTCCACCAACATTTTGGGTACCCGGTTTTTCATCATTTCCTTCTTTAGTCAGCGCTACAATAACATCTTTTCCACCGTAGTTAGCCCAAGTAGGGATGAACACTGCATAGTTATTATCAAAAGAGGTTGAATAAGAAGTTGCATAATCTACTGCAAACATTGCATTAAAAGAAAGACCTTTCAGCACTTTGTCCAAATTAATATTTACCCCTGTATCAAATTGAAATTGACGACTTGTCCATTTACTACTTCCTGCTGCATAACTATCAGCAAATGCATTTGTAGAATTTGCTTGACTACCGGATAAGAAATACTTACCATCAATAATATTGGAAGTAGTACTTAACAGTTCCCATACAGCTGAAGCATTAGGATCAATCATGTCTAAAGGAATAAGTGGAGCTGCATTTTGCGGGAAGTTAGGACGTACTGTTGCTGCAGCATTCCAATAGTCCCCCTTCGCACTTTTCGAATTATAAAATGTAGCATTCGCATTAATATAAGCACTTATAAAACGATTGATATCCACATCCACATTACCACGTACGTTGAAACGGTCCGTCATATTATTCTTAGCTTCACCAAAATCAAGAAAATCGCCATTACGATAATAGCTCACATTGCTGTAGAAACGCGCGCGTTTTCCACCACCAGTAATTTCAGCCGTTACTTCCGAACGATTATACGCCTTCTTTACATAATCCGAAGAATAATAATTGATATTAGGATAACGATAAGGATTCAATCCAGAACCATGATTATAGATTTGCTCTGCTGTATAAAGAGGCTTTGCAGTAGGATCATCATTCAAAAGAGCTTCATTATAAAGGGTCATATATTCGGCAGAACCCAAATATTCAGGATATGCCTTAGCCACATGAAATCCTGTATTAGCTCTAACACTAACATTTAACCCCTCTACATTACCACGTTTAGTAGTAATCACAATCGCACCTTTAGCAGCTTTACTACCGTAGAGAACCACAGCTTGTGCACCTTTCAGAAAGGAAATCTGGGCTATCTCAGAAGGCATTACATTATCTGCGTCACGAGGCACACCATCAACTAAAACTAAGTAACCAGCATTATCGCCATCCATTCCCCACAGCGAATTACCATTCCAACCACCGACATAGCCTTGCATATTATCTAAACTATAGGTGTTATAATTTTTTTTCGTAAGTTCCTCTACATTAACAACAGAGACACCACCCAAAAGGTCTTTTTGGGATACCTTACGAAAAGCTACCTGTACCATTTGGTCTTTTTTGTTTGCCAATGAATCGGTTTCATTCCAATCTGCAACCTGAGCACTGGCAAGCACCGAAGAAGTGGCCAGCATAGCACAGAGAATGAATCTTGCTTGTATATATTTCATTGTTTATTCATTTATTGTTAAACATACTTTGTAGCTTTCCACGATTACCAACCGGGATTCTGTCCGAATTCAGGATAAAGATACACATCGTCATCGGGCAAGGGGAACCAATAATGCTTCGTACCAAACACACGCTTTACAATCAATTCATGGCGATAGTTTGCAACTTCCGCATTCGCAGGATCGTTTGTCTTATAAAATTCAGGGCTTTCTACGCGATCGAATTCTACAGAATATTTCTCTGTATAAGGAGCTTCTGTAAGTAACAACCAACGCTGAAGATCATTGAAACGAAAACCTTCCATAGATAGTTCCACAGCACGTTCACGACGTATTTCATCCATAAACTTCTTATTATCTGCTATATAAGAAGTATGAACGCCTTTTGCACCACAGCGAGTGCGAATCTTATTAATTGCATCAAGAGCGGTTAGTGAACAGTTCTCCGATTTGAAAGATGCACCACCGACAGCAGCACAACTTTCAGCGTACATTAAATAAATATCCGCCAAACGCATATACGGTAAATAAGTATGTAAGTTACTACCCCAATCATATTCCTTATCACCCTCATTACAAGTATGAGGAACAAGTTTCTGGAAGAAATAACCTGTACGACTACCGAGATCTGCAGAACGCATATCTGCACCAGTAGAAAGATCACAATAAGCATAAGGTTTTTGCGCATCAGATAATTTATCCTCAGCCAAAACAAAGTGGAAGCCATCAAATACAATATCATGATAAAAACGCGGATCTCTATCCTTAAACGGGTATCTCTCATCAAATCCAGAGTTCGGGTCATCAATAGGAAGCCCATTTGCCATACCATACATTTCCACAAGATTAGCAGTAGGCAAATGAATAATCTTATCATGAGAAACAAGCCCTGCGACCTTCGGTCCCCATATTTTCGTCATATTCCAATTACTGTTATTAGCATTACCATCACTACCAGAAGGACCACGGAATATAGCCTCAACTGAACCGGGCATCAACCAGCCTTGGCGACGGGTATAAAAAATATCGGAATAGCAAGTCTTAGCGTCACTTGCCTTCTCATGGTTATAAACATTCTTATACTTAAACTCAGCAAGCGCATATTGAGTCTGTCCTCCCTCTACCAAAGTAAGTAACTCACCGAATGCTTGTGCTGCTTTTTTACAATATTCTTCATCATAATTGTAAGCATTAGCGCCTCCAAGTTGTGCACCATTCTTCATTAAAGGGCTTCCTGCCCACAAATAGTTTTTACCAAGATATCCTAATGCCATGATTTTATTAACACGCAACTGATTCTTGCCTTCCGTAGCTTTACCGATAGACGTCTTGTCCCAATCAATAGGAAGCAAATCAGCAGCACGACGAAAATCAGCAGCAGCTTTATCAGCACATTCCTGATAACTCAGGCGAGGTAAATTCAGTTCTTGTGTAGCATCAAGAACCTGATCAACATAAGGCAGACCACCCCAATAAGTCATCAATTCGAAATGCCACCATGCACGGAAAAAATAAAGTTGACCGGCAATCATGTCTTTTTCCTCTTGCGTACCTACCATTTTATCCAAATTAGCAAGACCTACATTAGCTTTACGAATGCAATACCAAGAGTGTGGCCACAAAGAATGGTCAAACGCATTGGTAGAAGCAGGATTACTAGAATCTCTGTATAACCAACACTGACCATTGCTTTGCCAAGCCCGGAAATTACCTAAATCGGCTTGATGCGTCATATGTCCATCCCCCATAGAATTGAAAAGTTCATCATCACCCCAATTCCAGGATGTACAATAATTACACTTTTCTTTATCAGGTATGCAATTGTATATTTCTTCTATGAACCCTTGAAAATTACGAAAGTTCTTGAACGCATCTTCTTCAGATACCGTCGATTCTGGACTCTTGTCCAAATAATCTTCGCAAGATGTCATGCAGAATCCTACTGAAAAAGACAAAAGACCTGCATAAAACAGAGTTTTATATGTATTATATTTCATCTTGTACACTATTATAATGTGAATTTAATACCAAAGTTATAACGTTTCACCGTAGGATAAGCACCTAAATAACCAGCTCCTGAAAGATTTGCTTCACGGTCGTCGGGCATACGTGTCCATAACCAAAGATTATTACCATTGACATAAATCTTTAAACTGCCTAATCCAAGTTTTTTGATCCATCCTTTATTCCAAGTATAAGCTAATTCAACATTTTTTAGACGAATATAGGAGCCGTCATATAAGAATTGAGTTCCATCATTGTAACTTGGTGTAGAATTCCAACGAGGTACAACTACATCTGCATTGGGAGTAGCTTTTGACCACCATGTACCATTATCAAATACAGTATTTAATTTACTGCCAAAACTATTAAGGGCAACATCACGAGTTACATTAGTTACACCGTAGAATTGTGCAAATGCACTGAATCCTTTCCACTCAAATCCCACTGTTGCATTAAACGTATTCTCTGGCGAATTTGTATAACCATAAGGTGCTTGGTCTTTGTTATCTACAATACCATCACCATTGAAATCGACAATGTAATAATCTCCTACTAATTTTTGAGAATCATTGGCATCATGAGCTGGAGCGCCAAACAATTGGTCATAACTCTGAATAAAACCTGCATCAATATAAGAGGTATATTGATTTACAGCATGTCCAGCAGCTTTCTGATATCCGGGACGTAAAGCCTGGTCATCTTTCACAAGGACCTTATTTCTTGCATGAGTCATACTGAAGTTACCCCAAACACGCAAATCATTAGCAAACGTCTTATTGATACGTAACTCCAATTCATATCCGCCTGTACGAATTTTACCTTTATTAACAGAATGGAGTGTTCCACCAAAATAAGAAGGAATAGAACGATCACCACCATAAACAAAAATATTAGAACGTACATCTCGGAAAAATTCCACACTACCAGCAAACAAGCCTTCAAGAAATGAATAGTCTATACCTACATTCAACTTTTTCACAACTTCCCATTGAATATCTTTATTTCCAATAGCAGACTCGCGATACCATGTATAAATACTTTGCGTCTGATTAAGGTCCATCGTAGTATGTCCGCCATAAGCCCACTGATTCATATAGAGCCAGCGACGATAGAATCAAAAGGATCGGGTCCCAATTGGTCAGAACCAATTTCACCATAAGAAGCACGTACTTTCAACATATCTACAATTTTCTTTTCCCGGAAGAATTTCATGAAAGGTTCTTCACTGATCATCCAACCAATAGCTCCGGAATTGAAAAAAGCGAAACGATTTTCCGGACTGAATTTCTCAGAACCGTTATATGCACCGTTATACTCAATAAAATAACGATCAGCGTAATTATAAGTAGTACGGAATGCCCAATCTTCACGATAGGTAGGCATCACGCTTCCCCTTGCATTTTCCTGACGGCTGAACAACCCCATGGCTGTCACATTATGTTTCCCAAAACTACGTACCCAATTCAATTGTGCTTGATAATAAAGGTTACGAACTGTCTGGCTGTTATCTACAGCACCAGGAGAAGTACTCCAATTTACTCCTTGAGTCCAATCGAAACCATTATTGGTATCATAGGATTGTTCATACCGTTCCTGACCTGTATCTGGATCTATCCACTTATGTTGTGCACTATTATACAAATCATTGATACCACGATTGTTTTCAACAAAAACATTATCCCAAGAAACAGTAGCCCGAGCTGAAAGTCCTTTGGTTATAAACTTTAAATCTTGTTCCAATGTAAAATCTGTATTAATACGAGTTGTTGTTACCTGCATCGTACCCCCTAAAGAAATATTTTCCGCTGAGTTAGTTGTATTGGACACAAGTGGATACATACCCCAACTACCATCAGAATATTGCGGTAGAAACACATCTGGAGCAATATTGTATGCACCTGACCATTGCTGACCAATTTGCCATTCAGAATTTCCTGTATTGCTCCATGGAGCCTTACGAATGGCATTAGAGCCTGCCAAATTCACTTTTAATACAGTAGTTTTTGTAATATTAAAATCTAAATTACTGCGCACATTGATACGGTCATATCCATAACCAGAGTTATAACCACGCCCGTTATCATAAGTTCTAAAAAGGTCTCCTTCATGCACATAATCGGCAGAAGCAAAATATTTTACAAATTTCGTACCACCACTAATATTTATATTAGCATTATAAGACATTGTATTATCTTTAAACAAAGCTTTTTGCCAATCAACGTTAGGATAACGTTCTCTCTGTTCAATAGTAGTCTGATTACGATAGTTTTCAATAAAAGATTGAGGACGAATATATTCCCATGAATCAGTCGCAAAGCCAACTCATGTTCAATAGCCGTATTACGGAACATCAATGCATCATAGGAGTCATACTTATTAGGCAATTTTGAAGGAGATTTCAAAGTAGCATTAAAACCTACATCTATTTTCGCACTACCCTCCGTACCACGTTTCGTTGTTACAAGAATTACACCATTAGCACCTTTTACACCATAGACTGCAGTCGCTGAAGCATCTTTCAATACAGAAATAGATTGTACAGAACTAATATCTACAGAACTCATAGGACGCTCAATACCATCCACTAATACCAATGGATCTTCATTGTTATTCCATGAGCTTGCACCACGAATAGTTATCTTCGGTTCTTCTTCGCCAGGCATACCCGTACCTTGAGTAGTAACAACACCAGGCAAGTTACCTGTCAAAGCAGCACCTATATCTGAAACACCAGCTGCCCGTTCCAAAACTTTACCTGTCGTTTGGGTTATAGCACCAACTACCGATGCTTTCTTTTGCTGACCATACCCGACTACCACCACCTCTTCTAGCTGTTGAGAATCATCTTCCAAAGTTATTTTGATCAAACCTTTTGAAGTCGCTTTTACTTCTTTGGTCTTCATTCCCACAAATGAAACAATAAGAGTAGGGTTTTCATTGGGCACAGTCAACATAAAATTACCATCTATATCTGAAATCGTACCTATTGAATTATTACCTTTTAATACCACTGAGGCACCAATGACCGTCTCACCATTATTGTCAAAAACAGTTCCCCTTACCGTTATCCCACTTTGTGCCGATGCCATCAGGCAACAGAACAGCATGAGTAAAAAGAGGTAAGGAATCTTTTGATTTTTTTTTACTACATTTTTCATTACCATTAGTTTAAGATGTTAATTAACTACATTGTTCTCTAATCATCAGTCATTCTTTAATAGCCTTAGCTATCATCATACATACATTTCATTTTTATTAGTATAAGATTAATAAACGCTAACAGTTAACATGATTGATTTCACCGCGACAATATTATTTAATATATAAAAAATAATTGTGAAAGTGTTCCACATATCCATACAAACGTTACATAGAATTTGTTGCATGTAACAGAAATTATTCTTCATGTTACATGCAACAATAAATATCACTTACAAACAGCATACAGCCCTATCACACTACCCGTAAATCCACCAGCTGTAGCTGTGGAAAGATAGCTTGCATCGACATCTTTACAGAGCAAAGTCCAATCTTTCTCTCCTTTTAAAGAATAATAAAAATCATAATGAGTACCTTGAGATATTACTTTCAAATAAATTTCTTTTGTTTTTCAGGGATTGTATCAGAAGCCAAAACTTGTTCAGACTCACCTATTCGTTTTAGAAAAACAGATTTATTTTCTCCTTGCTTATTTACAGCAAGTAAATATTGATGCTTTTCATCTTTAAACAATAACATACCAGCCTCTTCCTTTTCATTGGAAGGATTAAACAACATACGGGTAGTAGATTCGAATTTATGATGCTGCATACGACGGCAAACAAAAGCAGGAGTGTCCTTTTCAGTAGCACTGACAGCGGCACACTTCAAAGTCAAAAAGCCCGGAGCATCAGATAAAGAATACAATTCAGTAGCAGGAGCACGCAATGTCATCCACTGCATTCCCAAAGAAGTGTTATCAAAATCTTCAAATTCTTCGAAGTTACCAAATGTCACACTGGCATCACGCTTTACACCTGTTCGTTTTAGAATCAGAGGAACTATTTCATTTTCTTGCGTCATATAAGGAAAACCATCTTCGCTCCACCTTACCGGCATTAAAAATGTTTCACGCCCTAAATTTTCAAACTTATTATTTATAGGACGGCATGCCAAAAACACAGCCCACCAATCGCCTTCTTTGGTTTGTATCAAATCAGCATGACCGGCACAAGTAATCGGATTAGGACGTTCAGCACTAAGATGGCGTTGTGTTAATATTGGATTTTTCGTCCAAGGCGTAAAAGTTCCCATCGGAGAATCACTGCGGAAAATAACTTCAGAATGCCAGGTACTCGTACCACCTTCCGCATCCATGAGGAAATATTTCCCATTAATCTTATACATATGGGGACCTTCTATCCAGATAGGTTTTTCTTCCGGATGCACACCTTTGTTTACCAGAATTTTGCGAGGTCCAATCGTTTTATCTGACTTTACATCAAACTCTTGTATGCGAATTGTACGATGCCCGCTATACTCTGGTTTATAATCCGGAGCATCATCATTATTTACAATATAAGCTTTTCCGTCTTCGTCAAAGAAGAAAGACGATCTATACGCCCACTTCAGGCAACATAATAGGATCAGACCATTCTCCAAAAGGATCCTGAGTTTTCACAAAGAAATTACCCGCTCCCACATTAGTGGTTACCATATAATAAGTCTTATTGTGAGGATTATATGAAATAGCCGGTGCAAAAATTCCCCCACTCACATGCTGTCCCTTCATATTAACCAATTGGGAAGGACGGCTAAGAACATGTCCTACCTGTTTCCAATTTACTAAATCCCTACTATGAAAGATAGGTACACCTGGAAAATAAGTAAAAGTAGAAGTCACTAAGAAATAGTCTCCTTCTCCATTTGTACATATACTAGGATCTGAATACCAACCAGGCAAAATAGGATTATAAAACGACTCATCATCAGGCAGTGGATTTTCCTTGTAAAAATCATCATCACCTTTATAAGTAAAATAATCAAAAAGGACTGTAGAATCCTTTACAGCAGGTAAATTTCCATTTGCTTTGGACAAATTGCAAGAAGAAAAGCTTCCCAATATACCGGCAGAGACTAATAAGGCCGATAAAATTGCAAAAAAAGATCTTTTATTCATCAATACTCGATTTTATAGTTATTAATATTTTTAAGGCACACGAAAGATAAAGAGTTCTTCATATTTGCATATTTAATATGAGTAGTTTTATACTTCCGGCTTTTCCGCAACAAATGTACAAAAGACACACATGTGATTCTGAAAATCGTATAACATGTTTTTTTGATGACATTACATATTTTTTATATGTTACATTCTTTATCATACATGTAACATACACTCAATTAATCTTCTATATATCAATATGTTAAAGAATAAAGATAGATTTTATATTACCGTAATAGTCCTATAAAAATATGCAGCAAGAAAAGAAAAGTATAGAGCAAAAAAAAGGAGTACCGCTGTACTCCAACCTTTGTTAACCTTAAATCTAATACTATGAAAAACACATTGCAAAGATACGGACATTTGCTAAATCTGCAAATTATCCAAAGGAAAAGATATGTTTTATAACACCTTTTAAGAAGAAGGACGTTTTTTTTTACTTCCTTTTTCAGGTATACGCTTTAAATGTAAAGGAAAGTTGTATCCTTACAGAATAAAAGAACCGGTTCTTTTTATCTACCCGCAAATTGCATTATCTTTGTAAACGAATTACAAATACTTAGTATATGCCTGACTATGATTTAATCGCCATATTAGGCCCTACAGCATCCGGCAAAACTCCATTTGCCGCCGCGTTGGCAGCAGAACTCAATACGGAAATCATCAGTGCCGACTCCCGGCAAATATACCGGAGCATGGATCTCGGTACAGGAAAAGACCTGGCCGACTACATTGTAAACGGCAGACAAGTACCTTACCACCTTATTGATATAGCCGACCCGGGATATAAATACAATGTATTCGAATACAACGCGATTTCCTAACCGCCTATGAAAGCATTAAACAAAAAGGCTGCCTGCCCATTGTATGCGGCGGAACGGGAATGTATTTGGAATCCGTACTCAAGGGATACAAACTACTGCCTGTACCCGAGAATCCGGAATTGCGCAATCGCCTGGCAAATAAATCACTGGAAGAGCTTACCGAAATATTGCAAACCTATAAGAGCCTGCACAATACAACGGATGTAGATACGGTGAAACGAGCCATCCGAGCCATTGAAATCGAAGAATATTATGCTCATACTCCGATAGACGCACGCTCATTCCCACAGCTGAACAGCCTCATCATCGGCGTAGACATAGACCGGGAACTTCGGCGTGAGAAAATTACCTGTCGCCTGCGCCAACGACTGGACGAAGGAATGGTAGATGAAGTACGCCGGCTGATAGATTCAGGCATTTGTCCCGACGACCTCATTTACTACGGACTGGAATACAAGTATCTGACACTTTACGTCATTGGCAAGCTGACCTATGATGAAATGTTCAGCCAACTGGAAATAGCCATCCACCAATTTGCCAAACGCCAGATGACCTGGTTCCGGGGGATGGAAAGACGAGGCTTTACTATCCATTGGATGGACGCCCGGTGGCCCATGGAAGAAAAGATAGCTTTTGTAAAGTCAAAACTCAAAGAGATTTAGTATCTTTGACGGCAACTCCGCTTAAGCGGCAGATTTATGAAAATGTTGGACCGATTGAAAGAAACGGATATATGAGTGTAGAACCCGATAAATGGGGCGTAATCTATAACCCCAAAGCCGGAACGCGCAAAGTGCAGAAACGGTGGAAAGAGATTAAAGCATATATGGACAGCAAAGGCGTGTCTTACGACTATGTGCAGTCCGAAGGGTTCGGCTCCGTAGAACGTCTGGCAGGCATACTTGCCAACAATGGTTACCGCACCATTGTCGTTGTAGGAGGTGACGGTGCACTGAACGATGCAATCAACGGCATAATGCTTTCCAACGCGGAAGATAAAGAGAACATCGCTATCGGCATTATCCCCAATGGCATCGGCAATGACTTTGCCAAATATTGGGAAATGAGTTCGGAATACAAGGAAGCCGTAGATTGTATCATAAATAACCGTCGCCGTAAAATAGATGTCGGCACATGTTATTACTATGACGGCCAAAAACACATGACCCGCTATTTCCTGAATGCCATCAATATCGGTCTTGGAGCCCGCATTGTAAAAATCACCGACCAATGCAAGCGCTTCTGGGGGGTAAAGTTCCTTTCTTATTTTATGGCATTCATCTCCTTGATTTTTGAGCGGAAATTATATCGTATGCACCTTAAAATAAACGGCGAGCATATACGCGGGCGCATTATGACGGTGTGCATAGGCAGTGCATGGGGATACGGACAGGCACCCAGTGCAGTACCTTACAATGGCTGGCTGGATGTATCGGTTATCTATCGCCCCGAACTGTTGCAACTCTTTTCGGGAATATGGATGTTGATGGAAGGACGGATTCTAAACCATAAAGTGGTAAAACCCTACCGTACCCAAAAGATAAAGGTATTACGTGCACAAAATGCTTCCGTCGATTTGGACGGACGTATCCTCGACCGGCATTTTCCATTGGACATTGGTGTGCTGCACGAAGCGATAACATTGATTATACCCAACTGAGATATGAACTTTTCATAGCTCGTAATCCATAACTCATAATTCAAAAAAACGTATGATTGAACTGAAAAATAATCCTGCCGGAAACTTCTTTCTGCTGGCAGGTCCTTGTGTTATTGAAGGAGAAGATATGGCAATGCGCATTGCGAACGCGTAGTAGCTATTACCGACAAACTGCAGATTCCTTACGTATTCAAAGGCTCGTACCGTAAAGCCAACCGCTCGCGTCTGGACTCTTTTATGGGTATAGGTGATGAAAAAGCCCTGAAAATCCTAAAAAAAGTGCACGACACATTCGGAGTACCCACCGTAACAGACATCCATGCCGCCGAAGAAGCTGCCATGGCAGCCGAATATGTAGATATTCTGCAAATCCCTGCTTTCCTTTGCAGACAAACCGACCTGCTAGTAGCCGCAGCCAAGACCGGCAAGACCGTCAATATAAAGAAAGGACAGTTCCTCTCTCCGCTTGCCATGCAATTCGCTGCAGACAAGGTGGTGGAAGCCGGCAATAAGAACGTGATGATTACCGAACGCGGGACAACCTTCGGCTATCAAGACCTCGTAGTAGACTATCGCGGAATACCGGAAATGCAAACCTTCGGCTTCCCCGTCATACTGGACGTCACCCACTCCCTGCAACAACCCAACCAAACCAGCGGCGTTACAGGCGGCATGCCTCAGCTGATTGAAACCATAGCAAAGGCAGGCATCGCAGTAGGCGCAGACGGTTTGTTCATCGAAACACACGAAAATCCTGCCGTAGCCAAAAGTGACGGTGCCAATATGCTGAAACTGGATTTACTGGAAGGACTTTTAACCAGATTAGTACGTATCCGGGAAGCAATCAAATAAAAAACAAGGTTCTTTTGTGATTTATTATTTATCACTTCGACAGATAAGGCAAAAACATTTTAAAATCAAATAATGATGAAACATTTATTACGTAACTTATGGATTGTTGCACTAATCTTATGCTGTAACTTCCAACAGGTGTCTGCCCAGCAACTACCACCTATTCCTATCGACCAGGATGTTCGTATCGGCAAGCTGGACAACGGACTGACCTATTACATCCGTAAAAACAGTCTTCCTGCTAACCGAGCCGATTTCTATATTGCCCAAAAAGTAGGTTCCATACAAGAAGAGGACAACCAGCGCGGTCTTGCCCACTTCCTGGAACACATGTGTTTCAACGGAACGACTCACTTCCCCGGAAAGTCCCTGATACAATACCTGGAACGCATCGGCGTGAAATTCGGTGAAAACCTGAATGCCTACACGTCCATAGACGAAACGGTTTATAACATTTCCAATGTACCGGTCAATACTCCGGGTGCTATCGACTCTTGTCTGCTGATTCTTCATGACTGGAGCAACGACCTTACTCTGGATCCCAAAGAAATAGACAAGGAACGCGGCGTTATCAATGAAGAATGGCGTACCCGCATGAGTGCCATGCAACGTTTTCAGGAGAAAATGCTTCCCGCCATGTTTGCCGGAACAAAATACGCCAACTGCTTCCCTATCGGAACCATGGACGTTGTAATGAACTTCAAGCCTCAGACTTTACGAGATTACTATGAAAAATGGTACCGTCCCGACTTACAAGGTATCATGGTGGTGGGTGACGTTGACGTAGATGCCACTGAAGCCCTGATTAAGAAGATGTTTGCAGATATTCCCGCCCAGCCAATGGTGCCAAACGCGAATACTACCCGGTAAACGATAATAAAGAACCTATCATATTGGTTGCACGTGACAAGGAACAGCCTTATGTGCAAACCTTTATCTTCAATAAGCACGAAACAACTCCCAGAGAGGAGAAAAGCAACGTGGGTTATCTGATGCAAGACTATGCAGCGACACTGATTACCAACATGTTGAATGCACGTCTGAACGAATTGCTCCAGGCAGCTAACCCGCCTTATATCTATGCCGCAACCTATGACGATGACTTCTTCGTAGCCAAGACTAAGGATGCCTTTACCGGAATTGTAGTCTGCAAGGAAGATGCCATTGAAAACGGTATCTCAACCGTTCTCCGCGAAATCGAGCGTGCACGCCAATTCGGCTTTACCGAAACCGAGTACAGCCGTGCCCGTGCAGAATATCTGCGCCATTTGGAATCTGCTTTCCAGGAACGCGACAAGCGTAAGAATGAAAGCTATGTAAAGGAATATGTCCGTCACTTCCTCGACAACGAACCGATTCCGGACATTGCCAACGAATATACCATCATCAACCAGATAGCACCGGCTATTCCCGTAACCGCCCTGAACCAGATGATGCAGCAAATGGTGACAGACAGCAACCAGGTGGTAGCCCTGTTCGGTCCTGAGAAAGAAGGCTTAAAGCTCCCCACAGAGGAAGCTATCAAGAACCTTCTGAAAGCGGTAAAATCAGAGAAACTTACTCCGTATGTAGATAAAGTTTCCAACGAACCCTTGATGAAAGAAGCCCCGAAAGGCGGTAAAATCATTCTGAAAAGAAAGACGATATTTTCGGAACTACTATGCTGACACTGTCCAACGGAGTTAAAGTTATCATCAAAAGACAGATTTCAAAGCCGATGAAATTCGTATGAAAGGTGTAAGTATGGGTGGTAGCTCACTCTTCCCCGACTCGGAAATCATCAATATCAACGGATTGGATGCAGTAGCATTAGGCGGTCTTGGCAATTTCAGCGCTATTGAACTGGAAAAGTGCTGGCCGGTAAAAAAGCTTCCGTAAACTACGGAATCGGCGATAAGACAGAAGCCGTAACAGGCAGTTGCTCTCCCAAAGACTTTGAGACAATGATGCAGCTCACCTATCTGACTTTCACAGCTCCGAGACGTGACGACAATGCTTTTGCGTCTTATAAAAACCGCAGCAAGCCGAATTGCAGAACATGGACCTGAACCCGAGTTCTTCTTTCAGCGACTCCATCACGTCCACTCTCTACATGAAGCACCCCAGAACTTTGAGAATGAAAGCCGACATGGTAGACAAGATGGATTACGACAAGATTCTTTCCATGTATCAGGACCGTTTCAAAGACGCCAGCGACTTTACCTTTATTTTAGTAGGAAACGTCGATGTGGAAGCCGTGAAACCTCTGATTGAATCTTATCTGGGTTCATTACCCTCTATCAACCGCAAAGAAACATTCAAGGACAACCACATCGAAATGCGCAAAGGAATCTACAAAAACGAGTTTATCCGTCAGCAAGAGACTCCGAAGGTAAATAACTTCATCTCTTACAGCGGTACTTGCGCATACACGCTCCGCAACGATATTCTCATGAGTATGACCGACCAGCTCCTGAACTTAATCTATACGGAGAAAGTACGTGAAGATGAAGGTGGTACTTATGGTGTATATCCTATGGGACAGCTTGTTAAGTATCCTACGGAAAGAGCCGTTCTGCAAATCTTCTTCAATACAGCTCCCGACAAGCAGGACAAACTGATGAAGATTATCTATGCCGAAGCGGAAGCTTTCGCCAAAAACGGTCCCGATGAAGCCAGCCTGAACAAAGTGAAAGAGTACATGCTGAAGAAGCATAACGAAAATCTGAAAGAAAACGGTTACTGGCTGAACAGCATAGACGAATATCTCTATACCGGTATCAATCCGATAAAGGATTACGAGCAAATCGTCAATGAAATCACAGTAAAAGATGTCCAGAAATTTGCCAACGAACTCCTGAAACAGAAGAACCAAATCACTGTTTCAATGATCAGCCCCGAAAAGAAATAGGGTCTGCATCAGGAGTCGTAAAGTAGACCTTTAGCGTTGTAGAGTTGACCTTTAGAGGCGTAAAGTAGCTCTTTACAAACCGTACTATCAGCAGTCTGATTTTTCAACTCACAACCAAAGTCACAGTTTTCAAAAGGCTGCGTTGTTCGTGAAGCAGCGCAGCCTTTTTCATATACATTAACCATCTATCCATTATGAACCTCTTTATAGAATTACGCAAGCACGGAAAGTTGGCAGCCAAGCGAAACCCGATGTACGAGAAGAATAAATTCGGAAAATTCTGGATGTACTTCATGGCTGTATTCTGGGCCGGTTATCTGGTATTCTTCGGAACGAGTTTTGCGTTTGCTTTCAACGACGGGGCAACCGAAGCATACCATGTCCTGAACAGCGGCTCATATTTATCCTCTGCTGGATTTCCTGATGCGTTTTCCATTTCAGAAACGCCTGCCCAAGAGGTAAAGCCCTATCTGCTGCTACCGGTAAAACGCAACCGTCTTATCGATTTCCTGCTGATACGTTCCGGATTGAACGGCTTCAACCTGATATGGCTGTTCTTCTTCGTTCCGTTCGCCATCATCAGCATTACCAGATTTTACGGCATAACGGGTGTACTGACCTATAGTATCGGAATATGGTTGTTGATGGTACTCAACAACTACTGGTTCCTGCTATGCCGGACATTGATGAACGAACGCATTTGGTGGATAATCCTACCTATACTGGCATACGGGAGTATCGCTGCCGGAATGTTCATACCGGACAACAGTCCGCTATTCGACTGGTCTGTAGACTTAGGAGAAGGGTTTATCCTCGGACATCTTCTCACCTTCACCGGAGTATTTGCAGCTATCGTAGTGCTGTGGTTCATCAATCGCGGACTGATGATAAAATTGATTTATAACGAAATCAATAAAGTAGAAGACACCAAGGTAAAGCATGTATCCGAATACAAATTCCTGGACCGCTACGGAGAGATTGGCGAATACATGCGGCTGGAACTGAAAATGCTATTACGCAATAAAGTCTGCAAAACAGCTCTGCGTACAGTATTTCTGGTAGTGATTGCATTTACCTGCATTCTGAGCTTTACCGAAGCATACGACGGACAAGGTATGAAAAGCTTTATCATGGTTTACAACTTCGTGATTTTCGGCATTCTGTTTTTATCAAGCCTGATGAGTTACGAAGGCAACTACATCGACGGCTGATGAGCCGCAAGGAGTCCATCTACACACTGCTGCGTGCCAAATATATTCTGTACAGCATCCGCCATACTCATCCCCCTGTTCCTGATGATACCGGCTATGGTAACCGGCAAACTGGCTGTGCTGAGCTGCATCAGTTGGGCTGTATTTGTTGCGGGCTGTGTATATTTCTGCCTGTTCCAATTGGCCGTATACAATAACAGGACAGTGGATTTGAACGCCAAAATGACCAACCGCCAGAACATGGGAACCGGATTGCAGAATCTGATTTCCGGAGCGGCATTCGGCGTACCTCTGCTTATGAATTTTATGCTGACAACCTTTTTCGGCCCCACAGTTACAGCCTGGATATTGATTGCCATCGGTGCGGGTTTTATATTGACGTCCCGCTTCTGGCTGAAGAATGTATACCACCGCTTTATGAAGCGGCGTTATAAGAATATGGAAGGATTTAGAGACAGCAGACAGTAAGATTTACAATTTAAGATTTATGGCTATGATTCAGATCAGTAATTTGCAAAAGAAGTTCGGCGAAAAAGACCGCCGTAAATATTGACAACTACCTCATCAATCAGGGTGATATGCTGGGCTTGGTTGGGAACAACGGAGCCGGAAAGACCACCCTTTTCCGGCTGGTATTGGATTTGTTGCAAGCCGACCGAGGAAAGGTCACCATCAATGATATAGACGTATGTAAAAGCGAAGACTGGAAAAACTTTACCGGCGCTTTCATAGACGACGGTTTCCTGATAGACTACCTCACGCCGGAAGAATACTTCTACTTCATCGGCAAGATGTACGGACTTAAAAAAGAAGAAGTAGACGAACGCATCGCCCCTTTCGAGCGTTTCATGAACGGTGAAGTCATGGGACAGAAGAAATTCATACGCAACTTCTCCGCCGGAAACAAGCAAAAGATAGGTATCATCTCCGCCATGCTGCATCATCCGCAGCTGCTGATACTGGACGAACCTTTCAACTTCCTCGACCCCAGTTCGCAGTCCATCATCAAACAACTGCTGAAAAAATACAACGAGGAACACAAAGCAACCGTCATCATTTCCAGCCACAACCTCAATCATACGGTAGATGTATGTCCGCGCATCGCCCTGTTGGAGCACGGAGTCATTATCCGTGATATACAGAACGAAAACAATTCGGCCGAAAAGGAATTGGAAGCCTATTTCAATGTCAGTGTCGAAGAAAACATCGAAACTGAAAATAATATTGAAGAAGAAACGCTTACAGAGGAATAAATATGAAACACTCCTTTTCCTGTATAATTGCCTTGACCGGGTTAATACTCTGTTTAAGCTCCTGCCATACCGCCGCTCCCCGTCTCGACTATAAAGCATTGGCACAAGCCTCTGTACGCCTGGGTATGGATATCGGACTGACAGACAACCACAAACTGTACATCAATGCCGCCGAGTGGATAGGCACTCCCTACCGTGCCGGCGGCGACAGTAAACATGGAACGGACTGTTCCGGCCTGGTATCCCAACTTTATAAGAAAACCTACCGCATACGCTGTCGCGCAGCACGGACGGCCAGTTGAAAGAAAGCAACAGGATAGCCCGCCGCAACCTGCGCGAAGGCGACTTGGTATTCTTTACCAGCCGGGCTTCACGCAAGAAAGTGGCACATGTAGCATCTACCTGAAAGACGGCAAGTTCGTTCATGCCAGTACCGGACAAGGAGTCATCGTGAGCAGCCTCAAGGAAGATTACTATACAAAACACTGGCTCTGCGGCGGAAGAGTGAAATAAGACTCCATCCAACATTAAAAAGAGGGTATGCCTAAAGGAAAGTTCACTTATTATTTGTGTCCTTTAGTTAGGCACGGATTACACGGATTTCACAGAAGAAGAATAAAGTAAATCTGTGAAATCCGGTTACGTATCATCCGATTCGTCAACGTAACACAAACCGTAACCTTCCGCCCTCTACCAGCTCCTGGTGGCTGATTCGGAAATGTGACAGTCTCTTTCCTCCTAACTCCATTTCACGGATATAAAGCGAATCGTCCGAAGGACGCTCCGTTTCTATCACCAACTGCCCACGTCCCCACACTTCGGCATCAAGACGGATGGTCACTTTGTCGAACACCGGTGTGGAAAGCGTGTAAGACGGTTCGCCCGGACAATCCGGATAGAAGCCCATCATATTGAAGATGGCCCATGCAGACATCGTTCCGGTATCATCATTGCCGGGAATGCCATCGGGGGCATTCTTGAAATACTTCTGCAAAAGACGGTGTAACTCCTTCTGGGTACGCCACTCCTCTCCCTTGAAATAAGAGAACAGATGCGCATAAGCGATGTCCGGCTCATTGGCCGGGTCGTAAAGCCCTCATCGAAAACACGTTGCAGCTTGTCTACGAAAGCCTTCTTCCCGCCCATAAGTTGCGCCAGCCCCTTTACATCGTGGGGAACATAGAAGTATAGTTCCATGCACACCCCTCATGAAAGCCCGGATTAGGTTCAAAGTTTTCGCCCTGCCTCGGGTCAAACGGAGCATAAAACTCACCGTTCGGCAAGATAGGACGGAATGTGCCGTACTCCTTGCTGTAATAATGCTTATATCCCAAAGAACGGTTATAGAAAAGACGGGCATCCGCCTTGTAGCGGCGTGCTTTTTCCTTCTGTCCTTTCACCTCGGCATCCTTGGCAAGCGCCTCTGCCATGCGCGAAAGGGCGTTATCGGCTATGTAGTACTCCAAAGCATGCGATACGGAGTTGTCGTACTGCTCGCGCAAAGGTACATACCCCAATGAAAGATAGTCGTCATTATCCGGTCGCAGGAGATTTTCCGCTCCCGGCAATACAGCCCCTTTGCGCATCGCCTCATAAGCCAGCTCCACATCGAAGCCGCGCAAACCTTTCAGCCAGGTATCCACAATGACCGGTATAGAAGGGTCGCCCTCCATCGTCAATGTCTCGCGTCCATAGAGTTCCCACTTGGGCAACCAGCATGCTCACGGTACATGTCGAGCATGGAACGCACCATTGCAGTTGCCGTTCGGGATATACCAGCGTAAGAAGCTGGTGCACATTACGGTAAGTATCCCAAAGGGAGAATACGGTATACCGGTCGCCCTTTGCCGTAAGAATCCGGTCGCTTTCCATTGCCGGATATTGCCCGTTGACGTCCTGCAAAAGGTTGGGATGTATCAGCGCATGATAAAGCGCCGTATAGAAAACAGTCTTCTGCTCGTCCGTCCCGCCTTCCACAATGATACGCGACAAATCGTCGTACCAGCGTTTACGGCTCTCCGCCAATACCTTGTCGAAGCCCTTGCCGGACTGCTCTTTGTCCAGATTGAGACGGGCATTCTCGATACTGACGAAAGAAACACCCATTTGTACCTCTATCTGCTCGCTCTCCCCGGTATCGAATGTCAGAAAAGCGCCAATATCATCGCCCGCCAGTTCCTTGTGATAACCGGTATACAATTTATACTTGCCGTTGTCCGGATCCCATTCGGCCTCCACGCCTGTCATGGAACGCTGTTTTTTCCAATAACCGGTTTTGAGGGGAGTTTTGTTGACACGCATCACGAAGTAAACAGGAAATACCGCCTGCGGATTGTAGCAGAAAGTACCGAGCAACTTCATCCCCTCAAATTCACACTCTCCGGTTTGCCGCAGGAAAGCTCCGGTTTCATTGGTCAGCCCCTCTCCCAAGTTCAGCAGAATATGACTCCGGCCTTTTGGAAAAGTGAAGCGCGCCACACCGGTGCGCGGCGTGGCAGTCACTTCGGTCTTTACATTATAACGGGTAAGGAAATTAGTGTAATACCCCGGAGAGGCCTGTTCGTCTTCATAACGGCTGCCATACTCCTTGTAGTCTACGGAAAGCTCGCCCGTAGTGGGCATCAGCAGCAACGAACCAAGTTCGGGACATCCCACACCACTGAGATTGACATGCGAATACCCGGTAAAGAAGCAGTTGTGATACTCATAGGGAGTGGACCACCAACGGGCATCCTTATCGTATTTGTTGTCCGCCGACCCCATCACGTTGAAAGGAACAACAGACATCATCGTTGGGGCAGACAGCTCCCGGATTGGTCGTGCCGAAGTTAGTCGTACCGATAAAGGGATTCACATAGTCTACAGGAGAAAAACTTTTCTCCGCAGCCGGAGACACAGCCAGCAGAACAAAGGCAAATACGCCGGAAAGGAATGCTCGTTTCATGGTTCTCAAAAGTTTATGTACATCAGATGATGCTTGTACGTTTGGTAAATTCTATAATTTCGGGAATAATACGCATAGCAGCTCGGTCGACGGTATCGGCACAGCCATAGTATATGGCAATCCTGCCCGTTTCATTGTCGTGCAAAGCGGCGCACGGGAAACATACATTAGGAACATCGCCCATACATTCGTACGGTTCGCGCGGGGCAAGCAGATAAGGCCCTGAGCGGAACTTTACCTTCCACGGTTCGTCCAAATCGAGCAGAGCAGAGCCGAAACTGTAAACATAACCGTTGCAGGAATGCAGCACACCGTGATAAATCAGCAGCCAGCCTTCGGGAGTCTCGACAGGAATAGGACCTGCACCGATTTTGGTGCATTGCCATGCACTTACCTCAAAAGCGGCAGGTGACATCACGTGGCGGTGGCGTCCCCAAAACTCCATATCGGGCGACTCACTGTAGAAAATATCTCCAAAGGGAGTATGCCCATTGTCGCTCGGACGGCTCAACATGGCAAAACGACCGTTTATCTTGCGTGGGAAAAGTACTCCGTTACGGTTGAAAGGAATAAAAGCGTTTTCCAACTGGTGGAACGTCTCGAAATCGAACGTATAGGCCACACCGATAGTAGGACCGTGATAGCCGTTGCACCAGGTAACATAATAGCGGTCTTCGATAAAGCACACGCGCGGGTCGTAGCCATACACCCATGTACCGATTTCCTCATCATCGCATTGGAACTTCAACGGTTCTTCCTTGATGTTCCAGTTTATGGCATCTTTACTGAACCCTACGTGCAGCCGCATGCGACGGTTAGTATCGTCGCAGCGGAATACTCCTGCAAACCCGTCGCCGAAAGGTACTACCGCACTGTTGAAAATACTGTTGGAAGTGGGAAGCAAATCACGCGGAATAATGGGGTTTGCCACACTGCGCCATAATACGTCCTTGCATCCTGCCGGACGTTCTTCCCAAGGAATAATAACTTTGCTACTCATACTCATTTCATTTTCTATGTAATAACACGAAATTAAATCTATCTATAATTACTTATATAATCTGTCATAGAAATCGGGAATGTACAGGAAGCCGGCATCAATCGAAACCACTATCCGGAACACGTCCCGCCAATGTTTTTCCACCGACTATGCGACCGCTCCGCCTTTTACCTCATCGGCATACGTAAACGGTACGAACCAGGTAATGAGGAATGCCGGAATAGTGGCAAACAGGGTGAAGATGAAGAAATTCTCATACCCCAGAAAATCGCTCACGTATCCGCTGATTGTTCCCGGAAGCATCACACCCAGATTCATGATACCAGAAGCGAAGGCATAGTGCGCCATCTGGTGCTTGCCCGGAGCTACCTGTTGCATCATAAACAGCGAAAGCCCCACAAAGCCGAAGCCGTAACCGAAATACTCCAGCACGATGCACTGCCAATCAGCATGCCGCTCTCCGGCTGATATATCGCCAGCAGGGTATATGCCACAAAAGGCAGGTTAAAGATGCAGCACAGGGAGAACAGCGTTTTCCGCAGTCCGCGGTGCGATATGTAATAACCGGCCAGCAAAGAGCCCAGCACAAAGGCGGCAGCTCCGTAAGTGCCGTAATACAACCCTATCTCCTGCTCATTCAGTCCCAAGCCGCCTGCCGAACGTTCCGCCTTCAAGAAAAGGGGAACAATCTTCATGACGAAACCCTCGGCAAGGCGATAGAGAATGATAAAGGCAATATAATACCCTATATGACGTTTCTGAAAGAATCCCAGATTACGCTCCGCAACTTCTCCAGCGTTTCGCCCGCCGACTTGGTTTCGGCAGCCGCAGCACCGCCCGAAGCAGCATACGCCAATGGTATATTGCCAGCAATATCATCACGCAGCCATTACCAGCATCACACACATCCAACCTGGACAGTTGCCTCATGACGCACTGCATCCGTGGCACCGGGCACTCCGCCGAAGTATTTCAGCAGCCACCCAGCCAGCCATACCAAACCGCCGGACGCCACAATCTTGGCGATGTTATAGAAAGCTCCCTGCCAGCCGATGTACTTTGCCTGTTCCTGCTTATTCAGCTCGGACATGTACACGCCGTCCGTTGCCACATCGTGCGTAGCGCCGCTGAAAGCGATAACCGCCAGCAAAAAAATGGAAAGAGCAAAAAAGAACGGAAGGTTCAGTGCAAAGGCGACCAGTGCGAACCCCGCTCCCGTAACCAACTGCGTCAGTACGACGAAGAATTTCTTCGTCTTGAACATCTCGAGAAAAGGACTCCAAAGAAACTTCAACGTCCAGGGAAGCATTATCAGTGAGGTCCACAAAGCTATTTGGGCATCACCCACTCCCAGCCCCTTGAACATAAGTACGGAAACCATGTTCAGCACCACAAAGGGAAGTCCCATGGCGAAATAAACGGTTGGAATCCAAGATATCGGATTATGATAATTCCGGCTCATATATGTTTCGTTGCTATCGGTACTTTCTATTTCCGTAACTCATTATCCGGCATCAGCGGCTCCGCTCCCATAGTCAGCTCCAGCGTACCGCCGTTTACGATGTCTTGATGGTTGAAGAAAGGAGCGGCAAGTTCTTCCCCGTTCAGGATAATCTTCCGGACATACTTATTATCACGACTGTTATTATGGGCTATAATGGTAAAGGTGTTGCCATTCTGCAAACGGATGGCGGCCTCATCAAACAGCGGACGCCCGATGGAATACACCGGTTTTCCGGGGCAAACCTGGTAGAATCCCATAGCATTAAGCACGTACCATGCCGACATCTGTCCGCAGTCTTCATTGCCGGAAAGGCATTGGCTCGTTGAAGTAAAGCGTATGCAGCACACTGTCCACCAACGCCTGTGTCTTGTACGGCTGTCCCACATAGTTATAAAGGTGAGCAATATGGTGGCTCGGCTCGTTACCGTGTGCATACTGTCCTATCAGTCCGGAAATATCTACCGATACCGACTCGCCCTCCAAGGAAGAATCTGCCACGAACAGAGAATCGAGCTTACCGATGAATGCGTCACGGCCACCCATGAGTTCCACCAGACCATCTACATCGTGCGGCACGAACCAAGTCCATTGCCAGGCAGTGCCTTCACAGTAATCATCGTTGCGGTGAGTGGAAGCACGAGGATTGAAAGGCGTACGCCAATTGCCCTCGCTGTCGAGCCCGCGCATGAAACGGGTAGACGGATCGAAATATACCTTATAGCCCTCTGCAAAAGCCGCGTACTTAGTCCGGTTCGGTTCATCGCCCATTGCTTCAGCCAACTGTGAGATGCACCAGTCGTCATAAGCATATTCCAACGCCTTGGCTACCGATTCATTGTCTTTGTCACAGGGAACATAGCCTATTTTATTCTTCCAGTATTTGGCCTGCGGCATCAAATGCGGCAATACACGGGGGTGAGTAATAATGCCCGTCGTATCGTATTCCGCCGTGCGGAGACAGGCACGGTAGGCTTCCTTCACATCAAAATTACGATATCCTTTGGCGTAAGAGTCGGCAATCAGAGAAGCTGCATGGTAGCCAATCATCGTTCCCGTATAGTTGCCGGCAAGCTCCCACATCGGGAATACACCGCCTTCTTTCTCTTTCTGGATCAAAGAGCGGATAAAGGCTTCATTCAGTTCAGGATCTATAATTGTCATCAAAGGATGATAAGCACGGAAAGTATCCCACAAGGAGAATATCGTGTACACAGGTTCGTCCACACTGCCCTGATGCGGCTTCAAATCCATGCCGAAATAACGTCCGTCGGCATCCGTAAAAAGATTGGGCTGCAAACCGGTGTGATAAAGGGCTGTATAAAACATCGTGCGCTGGTCGGCATTCTGCGTACGGATATCTATTTTGGACAGATAGTCATTCCATGCTTGACGTGCTGCACTCCGCACTCCGTCAAAATCCCATCCGGGTATTTCGGCCTCCACATTCTTACGCGCTCCGTCCATATCGACAGCCGAAACACCCACTTTCACCAATACCTCTTCATTCTGTGCCGTAGGGAACTGCAACAGAACTTTAGCGGTGGGCAAAAGCGGACCGCCTTCTTCCAATGCCACAGAATCCGTCACCAATGTATAGGTAAACGGCTTGGAGAACTTGGCATAGAAGTTGATATACTGGTCGAATGCCCAATATACCGTTTTTTTATGTCCGCGGATTTCGGTATCACTGATTACTTCTATTTTCATTTCCTCATTTGTCTGACGCTCGATACTGTAATCAAAGTCCAGAATGAAACCGGCATCTTCAGCTTCCGGAAAGGTATAACGGTGAATGGCAGCACGCTTTGTCGCAGTAAGTTCCGCCTTTACGTTATAGCGTTCCAGCAAGACGGAATAATATCCGGGTTGCGCCACTTCATTATCGTGCGAGAAAGCCGAACAGTACGCCATTTGCTGACTCTTCGATCCCATCGGATGATACTCCTGTTTCCCTACAGTAGGCATCAGCAGTACATCACCGTAGTCCGCACATCCTGTTCCGCTGACATGGGTATGCGAGAAACCGTTGATGGTAGTATCCTCGTAATAGTATCCGGAACAAGCGTCCCATTCGTAGATACGTGTATCGGGACTGGGTTGAATCATCGTTCGGAACAACCGCACCCGGATATGTATGTCCATGTCCGCCTGTCCCGATAAAGGGATTTACATAAGAGGCATAGTCCTGCTCTGCCTGCGTACAGCTAAAGACAGTACCCAGCAACAGGAGTCCGCCCAGCAATATGGAATTAGATTTCAAGTTTGTTTTCATATTCTTTGGTATTACATTAGGATTATCAAATCGGCATAAAGCTGACAGCCTGTCCCCCACCTTTTGCCATGACAATGGTCAGGGTATCATCGGACGTCACCTGTTTCTCTATGATTTCGTAAGATTCCGGATTGGTCTCCCAATCGGCATCTTTTCCGTCGGCATAGATAACGGCTGCATAAGTTTTTCCTTTTTCCAGAAAATCCAGTTTCACATCTATGCTGCGCGCCTCTTCATCGGTTGCCGCCCCCAGAAAATATTTATCTTTTGCCTTACGTACTATTGCCACGTATTCACCCGGTTCGCCGGCAAGCGCCTCCGACCAGTCACAGTCTGCATCAAAATCACGGAAGAAACGGAAAGCGGGATGGCCTTCATAGTTTTCAATCATGTCGGCAGCCATCTGCAAAGGAGAGTAAAGTATCACCCAATTGGCTATCTGCTTGGCAAGCGTGGTATTGATACGGCAATCCTTACTGTCTTTCATATTCCACTTTTTCCGGTTCGGGATTGTTTTTGGCACGCTTGTACAGCACATCAAAGATACCCGGCGTATAATCCATCGGACCACCCAGCAAACGGGTAAACGGCAACATCACATGATGTTCCGGCGGATTACCTTCGCTCCAGGCATTCCACTCCATGCCGCGGGCGCCTTCGCGGGTCATCATGTTGGGATAGGTACGACGTATACCGGTATCCTTTATCGGCTCATGCACATCGAGGGTAGTACGATACTTGGCAGCCGTTTTCACGACATTACGGTAATGCCGCACATTGAACTGTCCGTGGTGGTTGTGACCGTTGGGAAGACCACCGGCATACCCGGTCTTTACGCTATGGATACCCAAATCGGCATACCATTCATAAGCCTTATCCAACTGATTTTCGTAATTACAGATATTTCCTCCCGTTTCATGATGACCGATAATCTCAACACCCTTCTTCCGGGCATAGGCTGCTATTTCCTTTATATCGAAATCGGCATACGGTTTGGTATAATCGAAGTTCTGCGTTCCGCCCCAGTTCTCCCAACCTTCATTCCAGCCTTCGAACATAACGGCTTCGATGTTGTTGGCTGCGGCAAAATCAATATAACGTTTTGCATTTTCGGTAGTGGCGCCGTGGCGGTCGTTTATCACCCAGCTCTCCACACCCAGATGCATACCCCACCATATACCTACATACTTCATCGGGCGAATCCAGTCGGTAGACTCCAAAACGCAGGGTTCGTTCAAGTTCAGGATAAGTGCTGAATTTATCAGTCCCACAGCTTTCGAAGCTATCTGTACAGTACGCCAGGGCGTATTGAAACTGCCGCCTTCTATCTTAGCCTTAATGCCGTCGGGCCATGGAGCCAACTCGGATTTGAATCCGCAGCCGCCGGTATTTTGAAAAGTCATTTCAGGAAAGTCCGTCAATGCGGCTTCGTGAATACTGGCGTAAGTCTTACCTACCTTAAAGGTCATCGGAGTGTTTGCGTTATCAGTCTTGCTGAGCGGCTGTGTACGATATAACAGCTCATATGTTTCGTAGTTGGCAGGAATAGACCAGGAAATTCCATCCTGCGCCATATTGAAAGAGGTAAGTTCGTCCGTAACAAAGATGCTGTCTACTCCGGCAACTTCATACTCGTACCGGAAACCGACTCCGTCGTCAAATACCCGAAAGCGAAGGGTCAGTTTCGTATCCGCCTCATCAGACAGACAAACCGCCATTTCATTATAATGGTTACGGATACTCTTATTCTCTCCCCAAGGTTGTGTCCATGTCTCGTCCGCAGCGGAAAACTCCGTACCGACAACTTTCATACCCTCCGAAAGATTCACACCCTTTCCGGCAAGGATCCCAAAGCAGAAGGGGCTACAAAAGCCGTATCATCCACATCTATCCGATACGTCATGCGGTTGTGGTCATCCAATGCAAACTGAAGGCGGATATGACCATCAGGCGAAACGACTTCTGTCGGTTTGGGAGTACATCCGCATATTACAAGCAGCAGACTGACAATCCATAATATTGTTTTCATGTTTTTCCGGTAATCTTTTATTGTGTAATGGTACAAAAAACATGCAGCTACCTACGCTTTTCCTTAGAAAACGAATACGGATAATCTTCCGCACGGACACCTCGCTGCAGGTTGGGCTTATCGCCCATTTCGAATTTCAGCGTACCGCCTTTCAGCAAGTCTCCGTGGCGCAGATAGTTTTTGGTATATTCATTTCCGTCGACCTGAAGAGACTGTATATAGACATTCTGCGCACTGTTGTTTCCGGCATCGATCGTCAGCGAGTTTCCGTTTTCAAAATGCAGAACGCTTTCTTGAACAAGGGAGCGCCCAATACATATTCGTCCGTACCCGGACAAACCGGATAGAAGCCTAATGCGGAGAATACATACCATGCCGAAGTCTGCCCGTTGTCTTCATCCCCGCAATAACCGTCCGGACCGGGTGTGTACATGCGGTTCATCACCTGACGCAGCCAATATTGCGCTTTCCAGGGTTGTCCGATGTAGTTATAGAGATAAATCATGTGCTGTATAGGCTGGTTACCATGTGCGTAATTGCCCATATTCATTACAGTCATTTCACGTATTTCATGGATGACTTGTCCGTAGTAGCTATCATCGAATACAGGCGGAACAATAAATACGGAATCGAGCATATTGGCAAATACCTTTTCGTCCCCCATCAAATCGACCAATCCTTGCGGGTCGTGGAATACCGACCAGGAGTAGTGCCAACTGTTTCCTTCGGTAAAGGCATCCCCCCACTTCAACGGTGAGAACGGTGTCTGGAACTTACCGTCTTTATTACGCCCGCGCATCAACAGACTTTCCTTATCAAAAATATTACGGTAGTTCATGGCACGCTTTGCAAACAACTCCTGCTCCTTTTTCGGACGGTTCAAAGCTTTGGCAAGCTTATAGATGCACCAGTCGTCATAAGCATATTCCAGCGTACGGGCGGCATTCTCGTTAATCTTCACATCATAAGGAACATATCCCAACTTGTTGTAATATTCATAGCCCAAACGTCCGGTAGATGATATTTCCGGATGTACATGCTCCGTTCCGTAAAGCAGCCCTTCATACATAGTCTTTACATCTTCTACCTTAACACCCTTCAAATAGGCATCGACCAAAACGGAAGCCGAATTATTGCCGATCATGCAGCCACGGTGTCCCGGACTCGCCCATTCGGGAAAGAAACCACTTTCCTTGTAAGTATTGACCAGTCCTTCCTGAATTTCCCTGTTTACCGACGGATACATCAGATTAAGGAAAGGAAACAGACAACGGAATGTATCCCAGAAACCCGTATCGGTGTACATATAGCCGGGAAGCACTTCCCCATTATAGGGGCTGTAGTGAATGGGAGCACCCTGCTTGTCCAACTCGTAAAAAGCACGGGGGAAAAGCAGCGAGCGGTACAGGCAGGAATAGAAAGTGCGGTATTGGTCGAGGTTTCCGCCCTCCACTTCAATCTTGCCCAACACATTGTTCCAAGCATCACGTCCTTTCTGCACCAGCGTGTCAAAACTGTCCGTACCCAATTCGAGCAAGTTCCGCTCAGCCTGTTCGTAGCTGACAAAAGAAGAAGCAACACGTGCATGCACAATCTCGCCTTTCTTCGTCTTAAATCCGATAATCGCACCTGCATGGGCAGCTTGCTGCTCTTTCTGCGATTCCTGAATTACACTGTCTTTAACAGAAGCGGTATATGTAAAAGGTTTGTCGAACTCTACAATAAAGTAGTTTCTGAAATTCTGCGGTACACCGCCGCTGTTACGGGTGGAATATCCGATGATCCGGTTCTTTTCCGGTACAATCCTGATATAGGAACCGCGGTCGAAAGCATCTACCACCACATAGGAATGTTCATTTTCCGGAAATGTGAAACGGAACAGCACGGCACGTTCGGTAGGAGTAAACTCCGTCACCACATCGTGCTCCGCCAGATATACCTTATAATAATGCGGCAACGCAACCTCACCTTTATGCGAGAACCAGCTTGCACGTTTGTCCTCATCGAAAACAGGTTGCCCGGTAACAGGCATAATGGAGAATTGCCCGTAATCGTTTATCCATGGACTGGGCTGGTGCGTCTGCTTGAAGCCTCGGATTTTATTGGCCGTATAGACATATTGCCAGCCATCCCCCATTTTTCCGGTTTGCGGTGTCCAAAAATTCATTCCCCACGGACGCGCAATGGCGGGATAGGTGTTTCCGGTAGAAAGCTCGAATGTGGATTGAGTACCCACCAAAGGATTTACATACTGTACCCAATCCTTAGCCTTTATGCTCGTAAAACAGCATAAAAGGCAAATGCCAATAAAAGTTTTTTCATAATATTTGAATTTCAGATTATCAATAAACAAAACAAGCCTGTTCTATTTGGATTTGGAAGAAGATATAAAAACGTTTTCGCCTATTACCTTGTATTTGATACCGATGGAATTCTTTATCAAATCCAATGTGGCAGCTACGTTTTCTTTCTTCTTCAACGGTCCGGAATATGTTCTTTCAATGTCCACATCCGGTGCTATAATGATTTTCACGTTATAGGCTCTCTCCAAAATCTTGCAAAGTGTGCGTATGTCCGTCTGATTTAAATCGAATGCCGTATCATGCCAGCCCTCTATACCCGGTTCTGCAGGTTTCACCGTCAGTCGTCGGGTCATTCCGTCCAATTCGGCTGTTGCCCCGGCGAAAGCACTATCATGCCTCACCATGATTGCCCTTTACTTCTACCTCACCTTTCAATAAGGTGCTACCGCCCTTTGTCCGTTTTCCCCGGACTTCAAATTAAAGGTTGTTCCCAATTACCCTCACTTGCATGGCATGGCTTGTACGATAAAGGCTTGGCTGTATTTCTCTTCACATCAAAGAAACCTTCTCCGTTCAGATACACATGTCTCTTGCCACCTTCAAAATTACGGGGATATTGCAAAATCGTGTTTTTATTCAACCATACTTTGGTTCCATCCGGAAGCATCAGCTCCTTTATGGTTTCATTGGCCGTAACAGTGACCAAAGATTCGGAACTACGGCTACCCGCCTGATAGAACCAGTAGCCCATACCTCCTATAAAAAAAGCACCGACTGCGATAGCTGCATATTGCATCCACCGGTGAAACAGTGTACGCTTCAACTTACGCTCCCGCTCCTCTCCGAGCCTTTGCGACAATTGTTTTTCAGCCTTCGCAAGGAGTGCTTCCTCAGAAGCCGCATCGGATTTTCCCAAATGGTACAGTTCCTCTAATGTAAATAATTCATGAGCATTCTCTTCCGACTCCTCCAACCAGACATTCAACGAGCGAAGTTCCTCTTCCGAACATTCACCCGCTAAAAACTTTACTATTATTTTTTCATCCAATTTGCCCATTTTCCTGTTCATGTTACAATATTAGAACAACCTTATCTCCAAAAACACTTACTAATCCAACCGATAATTAAAGAAAAAATGTCTATTTGTACATCGGAGTGGCAACCTTTCGGTTACCATCCGGTACGTTCATACTGCTTTCCGCTCCACCTTTCATACACCAAATCGGCATAACGCTGCGGGGTACATTCCTCAATGCTTGGAGCCACAGCATCCGAAGGGATATAAGGCTCCACAGCCTGGTCGGTAGCATAGGTAGAATACTCATCATCAAAGTCTATGCCGTCAAATCCATAAATATCGATATACGCTTTCAAATCCTTTGCAAAGGCGCGGGCGGCATCTTTCGAAAGACTACGCATACCGGCAGCAGTGTGGTCTCCCAAGATAGAGAGATGAACTCTTATGCCTTTTGCCTGTAACGGGCGTACAGTCTGCTCGATATTATCAAGTACAAATCTGGTTTGCTCGTTACACGAAACATAAGGAACATCATCCGCGCTCAAACGGATATTGGCTGCAAATACACTGGCTATGTCAAAGAAAGGAGACTTATCGCTCTTCATCGTGTACTCACCCGCATTCAACATACTTTCACGATTGACTTCCACATAACATAAATTCTTTACCTTGCGTCCCGCATTGACTTCCGGCATGGCTGCAAGCGGTTTTACCAAATAAATAAAGGCCTTGTTGTCCGTATGTTTTTCCGTTCCCGCAGTAGCTACTGCCGATACAGCCACAGCATAGGTAGCCCCTTCCATTCCACCCGGCAGTATATCCAGTGCAAGTGTGGCAGACTTACTTTTACCGGCTTCAACAACCACGTTGCCATTGTTTTCCAGCAACAGTTTGTCTGCTGGATACATCGTATACCCCGTACCATTCAACTGGTTATAAGCATCCAATATCCTGGAATCCAGTTTGAAAGTAACGGCAACCTCCTGTTCTGCCGGTTCACTCAATTCAAAAAACAAATGTCCCGTAGCTTTTTATCTCCTCTGAGCGCAATGGGAGTCAACATTTTTGCACCGGCGGCAGACTTCACTTCCCCGAAAATCGCTCCGGGATTTTCCGTAGTCTGTTTTCTGCCATTACCCGCTTCGGAACAACCGGAATTCAATATCATTGAGACAGCATTAAAACACCTGCCGATATAAGCGTTTCTATTTTCATATATCTCATATACTATCATTCATTTAGATTAAAAACAAAAACTAACCTAAGAGAGATATCCGCAATCATACTTAGGTTATTTTCCATATAGGAAAACGGCAATGCACCGTTTTCTTAAATAGAACAACCACACCTATGGAAAACACTTACGCGAGCAAACACTTTTTTTTTTCAACAAAAAAAATATTTATCTTACAATCAAAACCTTACAGCTATTTGTTCCGGATATAACCTTCCAGCCGGCTACGCAAAAATTTCAATGCCTTATACATATGACCTCCACCGTACGGAGCGATACATCCATCGCTTCGGCAATATCCTTATTCTTCATATTGTGCAAGTAGCTGAGCTTAAATACCAGCTTGCATTTTTCCGGCAATTCATCGATGGCGCTGACGATATGCTTCCTTAATTCCCGGTCTTCTATCCGTTTCAGCACATCGTTGTCATCCGGCTGGTAAAACAGGGCACGCTTATTGTACACTTCCTGCATGGCTGCCTCATAGCTGTTCTTGATGTCGCGATGTTTCAACACATTCAGTGCACGGGTATAAACCGCCCGGTACAGAAAAGCCTGTATCTGCTCGCCCACTGTCACACTGTCTCTTCTGTGCCAGAGCTCCACAAACACTTCCTGCACCACATCCTCGGCATCTTCCTCCCCTACCATGCGCGTTGCATAAAACAGCAGATTCGCATAGTATTTCCGGAACAGTTGCCTGTACACTATGTCAAACTCATCTTCCATATATTATTTCAAGGTAAGCTCAATACCATGCTTTTCCGGGTTCACTTCCCATTTCGAACTCCAGAATACTGCCGTTCATTATCTGCTCATGCGTAATATAACTTTTGTCATAAGGCTTTCCGTCGAGCTTCACCGACCGGATATACCTATTCTTCCCGCTCACCCCATGAGCAAGAACCGTAAAGGTTTTGCCATTGGACAACCGCATCCTTACCTCCGGATACAGCGGCGTACCTATTTCATACTCACCGCCGACCGGATTTACAGGATAGAATCCCATGGCGCTGAATACATACCAGGCAGACATTTGCCCGCAATCCTCATTACCGCACAAGCCGGCGGGCGTATTCTTATACAACTCACGCATCACCTCCGACGCATACTTCTGGGTTTTCCAGGGTTGCCCCACTTTGTTGAACAGATAAATAACATGATGGCTCGGTTCATTGCCATGCGCATACTGCCCTATCATACCGGTACTGAAAATAGGAAGCTCCTCATCATCGGCAGGGCGGTACGTGAACATACTGTCAAGCTTCTGCGCAAAGCGCTCCTTCCCGCCGGTCAGGCTATCAGTCCGTCAATATCCTGCTGCACCGACCAGAAATACTGCCAACCGTTGCTTTCGCAAATATGTGGTGTATAATCATCCGGCGAGAAACCGTCTGCAAAAGCTCCCCTGTCATCACGCGGCTGCATGAAAGATGTCTGCGGATTATATACATTCTTATAATTCTGCGAACGTTTGTAGAATTCATCCGCTACCTGCCGCTCACCCAGCTTCTCGGCCATGCGTGCTATACAGTAATCATCGTAAGCATACTCCAGGGTTTTGGAGAGCGACCAGTTCTCTGCATTATAGCTATCCGTCACGTTGTAAGGCACATATCCATGCTTCTTATAAAGGCCGATGCCCGATAATCATCCATATTGGCTGTGGCCACGCAAGCTCCAAAGCCTTCTTAGCATCAAAATCCCCTATGCCTTTCAGACAGGCATCCACAATGACCGGTACGGAGTGATAGCCTATCATCATATCCGTTTCGCTGCCATAAAAATTCCATACCGGCAGGCGGCCGTTCTGCTCATAAAAGGCAAGGAAGGATTTTACCATGTCGTTCACACGCGCCGGCTCTATATAAGTATAAAGCGGATGAGAGGCACGGTACGTATCCCATAAGGAGAAAGTGCTGTAATTTGTCCACCCGTCGGCTTTATGTATCTGTTTGTCGGGCCCGTAATAAGAACCGTCCACATCGGCATAGATGGTAGGAGCCAGCATCGAGTGGTAAAGAGCCGTGTAAAACTTCACCTTTTCATCGTGATTGTCGCACTCGATTTCTATCCGTGACAAATGCCCGTTCCAGTTTTTGCGTGCGGCAGCAAGGTATTTATCGAAATCATCATCAGGTACTTCCGCCGCCAGATTACGCGCTGCCCCTTCCATGCTTACCCCCGAAATGGCCGTACTCACAAGGAGCTGCTCTCCCTTTGCCGTCTTAAAGTCAAAACGTGCCATGACCGAAGTCCCGATTCTTTTTCCATCTTTCAGGACTGCTGCCGAATCCAGCTGCATCGTCTCAAAGGGGCGGGAAAAGCGTGTACGGAAAAAGATGCGCTGACCGCGCGCCCATCCGTCAGAAAAACGATAGCCCTGAATAGTAACGGAATCTACCTTCTCTATATAGGAATCTTCCGTAAAGTCCCAATTCATGGCTTTCCTCAAATTCAAGATAACGGCGGCATCAGCCTCGGGAAAGGTATAGCGCTGAATGCCGCAACGCTCGGTTGCAGTAAGCTCTACGTTGATACCGTAATCTTTCAGGAGCACGCGATAGTAACCTGCGCTTGCCGCCTCATCGGCATGCGAGAACCGGGAGTGGATGCCCAACGGTTCTTCCGCCTCTTTATAAGGAAGGGTTACCGGCATGAAGGAAATGTCATACAAATCGCCCGCCCCCGTACCTGAGAGATGGGTGTGACTGAAACCGGCAATCGTACTGTCGGGATAAAAATATCCCGAAATGCGGTCCCAACCGGGAAGCCCGTTGTCGGGACTGAGTTGCACCATGCCGAAGGGAACCTGTGCGCCGGGATACGTATTTCCGGTAAAATCAGTACCGATAAACGGATTTACATAGTCTGCATAACATTCGCCTGCGGCTTTCAGAGCGTCCCGCTGCATACAAGAGGATAGCAACAGGACAGGTAAGACTGTACAAATGGATCTCAATATTTTCATAATATGATACGGTTAACATATTCAAACTGCTTATTAAAACAACCCAACATGAAATAACACTTATTTCCATAAGTATGTCTGAAT
>ENA-OQCX01000042-OQCX01000042.1-human-gut-metagenome-genome-assembly--contig:-NODE-42-length-57239-cov-14.469271_pt1 | contig 57239 bp, 63 predicted proteins | sample MGYA00242762_ERZ504587 | MGnify/ENA primary metagenome ERZ504587 (study PRJEB26092, sample SAMD00036337) | human gut metagenome | host: Homo sapiens | study: EMG produced TPA metagenomics assembly of...
TGTTTTGTTTGTTTCTGTTGATTACTATGATATATTTTGCTTCTAATTATTTGTCAATAATTTTACGTAAATCTTGTTTAATTCGTCGTTTTCAACAATTATACGATTGTGTTTTGCGCAAATTAACATTTCAAAAGTATTTTTTACGTAAATTTTTAGCAATTAAAAAAGAATATCAAAATGATATTCTTTTTCTTCACATATATTTCTTTTTAGATATTTAATTTTATCCGGCATTATTTCATTTCTTCAGGCATTCCCTCATGAAAAATATCCTTCCATGCTCTTCCTAGCTGCTTAGAATCCACAACATACGGCTGCACTCCAACATATTTGGGCACATCATTACTTAATAAAGATTTCGCTACCACATGCGCAGCTGTTCTTCCCTGCTCGTAAGGTCTTTGAGTACTTAATCCCTTTACAATACCACTTTCCATATATTGTGCAATTTTATAATCTAAATCAGTTGTAAATATAGCGATGTCTTCTCTATGCATCTCTTTCAACGCCTTAATTACCAACAGTGCCGGTCTATCCCAGCTGACATACAAGACTTTAATTTGTGGATTCTCAGTAATCATATCTTTACAAACCTGATATGCATTTTCAATTTCTCCAAAACCTCTTATTGCCTTAATATCTATATTTTTGTATTGTTCTGAAATAATTTTTTCTGCTGCCTCATCTCTGGCACGCGTACCATAAAAGACCGCTCCATGTATGATAAATCCGGCTTCCACGTGTTTTCCTTTACAGTACTCCCCCATCATTCTGCCAACATTAACTCCATTTTCAATCTCATTAACAGACACACAGCAAACATAACTATTTTTTTCCATATTCTCAGGGACATTACTCAGGAAAACAAGCTTTGACACCTTTGCCAATTCACGGAATTGTTCTTTTGTTTCTTTATCATCAGCCGGAATTGCAATTACAGCATCCGGTTTCTGTAAACGAATACCTTCAAGCTGTGCATTTTGCAAAGATGCATCAAAATGTGCATCTGTTACTGATATAATATCAATTCCATATTGTTCCAATTCATCGCGGATTCCCTTTTCGTGTAATTCCGCCCATGATGTTCCTGTATAATGAAACGAAATTGCCACACGGAAATTTCCAGCACGCAAACGGCTCTTTTCCTCTTTTGTTATGACTATTGATTCCGGTGTAGCTGCTTCTTCTCCAAAAGGTCCATTATCCAACATTCTTGTGGATTTTCTTATTATCAACTCTACATCGGCATAATAATCCTGTTCAATCACATGTCCTGTATTTATCTTTTCAAAAAGCATATTTACTGCTCGTCTGCTCAGCCCTTCAACATCTCTCTTTAAAATCGTCAATGGTGGATACGTTAACTCCGACCATCCCTCATCACCAGATCCAACAACCGATATCTCTTCAGGACATTCAATTCCTCTATCCCTCATAGTTTTCATAAGATATAAAGTAATTCTATTTCCTCCTGCCATAATTGCAGTTGGCATATATCGTCTCATTGCCTTTTGTATTTCCAAAATACAGTTATCAGCTCCGGATTCGATATTAATGTCTGAAATATTTGCATCATTTGTATTGATTCCATGTTCTTCTAATGCAAGGAGAAAGCCTCGTGTTCTTTCATCTCTCGTCGTACTCTTCAAGCTTTCTCTTAAAAACAAAATATTCTTATGACCACATTCTAACAGATAATCAGTTCCCTTGAAAATGGCTTCTCTATCTCGAAATTCAACAGAGTCTATACCATCTCCCAAAATATTTCTTTCCATGCAGACAAATGGAATTCCAGATTCAATCAGCTTTTTATAATCTGCCGCAACATCACTGACTGGTACATGTATAATACCTGCTGTTTTTTTATTCTGTATCAGTCCTTCCAGTACCTGAGCCTCTTCTTTAATATCATTGTCCGTAATTGCAATATAAAACTGATAACCCTGAATGCTAACATATTTTTTTAAATATCCCACCATATCACGATAAATGGTGCTTTCAACATTTGGAATAACTGCAACTATTTCCGACTGCCTTCCAACCTTGAGTCGTCTTTCTTTTTCTTCTATTTTTTTATGATATCCGGTTTCTATAATAATATTTTCTATTTTTTCAACAAGGTCCGGGCTCACATATCTTGTTCTGTTTATAACATGCGAAACGGTTGCGATTGAAACCCCTGCCATATCAGCTATATCTTTTATAGTAACCTTTTTTGCCATAATGATATTCCCTCTTCTTTTAAAATTTATATCGTATAATTGTTATATACATTCCCTTATATTCCCATAGTTCTATTGCATTTGATAATGTCCTGACTTTACTATAAGCATCATTTTACACCATATCTACTGTATTTAGTAGTCCAACTTCATACAGATTTTTATATTTTTTATAAATTCATTGCTTATAATACAGAAAAAGACCTTGAGTTCATTATAACTCAAGGTCTTTCGTTCTCCCCCATAATACCATACCCTTTATCGGCCAAAATCATATACTTCATTCAATTCAGGTATAGATGGTGCTGCTCCCTGTCTTGAAACAGCTATAGCCGATGCCTTTGCTGCCATCTGCATTGCTTCCTTCGGTGAAAGTCCTTTTGCGATACTTCCGATAAAAAATCCGGTAAATGTATCTCCTGCCGCTGTTGTATCAACGACCGGTACCTTCACTATCGGCTGGTGAATTTTTTGTTTTTCATCTTTATAGATTGAGCCGTATTCTCCTAAAGTCAACACAACCTTACTTTTCGGGAAATGACTGCATACTGCATCAAGGAGTTCATCAGTTTCAATACACCTGACTTCTCCAACGGAATCGCCTAATCCTGTCAAATCCTTAGCTTCTATCTCATTAAGGAGGAAATAATCCACATACTCAAGCGGATATGTAAAAATTTTTTCATCCATCGGCGACGGATTGAGTACTATTATCATGCCCTTCTCATGCGCCCGTTCCATGATATATGAAATCTCGTTTATCTCATTTTGCAGAATCAGATAATCGCCTTTCTCAAAATGGGATAATACCTCATCCACCTGTATCTTTGTGTTCTGCCTGTTTGAACCACCATACAACAGTATGCAGTTCTGACCATTTGGCTGTTTTTGTATGATGCATGGCCATTTCTGCCCGGCAGACGTGTGATGAAATCTGTATGTGCTCCCGCTTTTTGCAGTATCTCTGCAAGAAACTCTCCATCTTCGCCGATATTACCTGCGTGCCAGGTGTCTATGCCACTTTTGGCAAGGGCTACAGACTGATTAAGTCCTTTTCCTCCCGCAAATATTGCCATGTTCTGTGAGGATATGGTTTCTCCGCTTCTCACAAAATGCTCCACATTGTATACAAAATCAATATTTAACGATCCATAATTTAATGCTTTCACGTCTGCAGCCCTCCAAATAATATATTTCTTTCAAATATAATCACATACTTTCCTATAGGAATATTACCATAGAAAGTACAAACATTACCACTGTTCCTGCAATCATTGGTACAGAAGTTCTTTTTACTATTTCAAGCGGCTCGCGTTTTACGCTTCCAGCCACAATCATTACTACTGCCGATACCGGTGAAACCGCACGGAGAAGGTTTCCGGCAAGTCCCATTGGAATAGATACCGCAAGCGCTGAAATTCCTGCTGCTGCCGCAAGCGGCACCATAAGCGGAACCATTGCGAAGAATAATGCTGTACCACTTCCACTTAAAAGTACGATAAGTGCTGTAAGCGCAACCAGTATGAGTGGAAGTACAAATCCAAGTCCTCCGCCTGAAAGACCTGTCATGGCACTCTGTAATGCTGTGATAAGTCCGATTGATTTTAAGCCTGTTACAAATACTGTTCCTGCAACAAGGAGAGCAACTATCGGCATTGAGCCACCCATTCCCTTGAAAAATGCCTCTGTCTCTTTAAGAGTTTCTCCGGCATTACGTTTTCTGATGATTTCACAGATAATTGCTACGATAAATGAGAATAATGTTGCTACTTCCACGCTTATATCAATCTGTGCTCCTGTAATCTTCTGTACAGCAAATGAACCGATAAGCAAAATAATAGGAAGTAATGGTAAAATAGCATATACCGTCTTGTACAATAACCCACCTTTAATTTTCTCAACATCTTTGCTCTCTACTGCCTTAGACTCAATCACGCCTGCTTTTTTATCACATCTTTTCTGCCAGAAGAAATGGATTGCTGCCATGATAAGCAGTGTAGGTATTGATACTATTGCATGATATTTGAATACATAATCTGTTGCTGTCAGTCCTGCAAATTCTGTTGTATTCGCAAGCTCCGCTGCAATCGCTACATTATCACTTCCGAGTGGTGTAGGTACAATAGTAGCTGTTGTAGCAATGATGCCTGCCGCTGTAAGTGAGCTCATTCCAGCCTTTATAAGGATTGGGTAAAGTGTTGCAAGCAGGATAACTGCAAGGTTTGATGCACTTGGTATAACAAGTGAAAGCAGGTTTCCGAGTAAAAATACGATCGGTACCAATATATATACTGATTTGATTTTTGCTATCGGCTTTGTAAGCACGTTTACTGTTACGCTGTTTGCATTTATGGCACTCATATATGCTGAGTAACCGCCAAGTATCAGTATGATAAATCCTGCTGATGATATAGTGCTCTTAAACTGATCTGCTATTACCTTTAAAGGATCTAAAAACACCGACCCTGTCGATACAAAATCCTCGCCTCCAAGCGGATTTCCCAGTGCGCATCCCACAAACATAAGTACAATTCCCATCAAAAAGAGCGTTATCTTAATATCCATCTTTTTGATAAGCATAAAAATTACTATCACCACAGATATAATGGCTGCGGCATACATGACAAATGTAGTCATAGTCCTTCCTCCTTAAATAAAATTTATATACATCTTGAAATTGACTGCTTGAACCATTCTCTGAATTTCTCACCGTCAATATCTGTACATACTTTAGCATTCGGTTTCTTTTTAAGATAACCCTTCAGGTCAACCACGGTACATCCCGTAGTCATAGTGCCATTAAGTTCAACTCCTACGTAGGTTTCCTCAACTGTATAAAGCTCCGGGCAAAGCAGGTATGCTATTGCACAGCTGTCATACATTTTAAGTCCTGTATTAAAGCTGCCGCCTCTGTAGTGTTTGAAAAGATGATATGCCATATCTCCGACTTTTCCCATCTTTTTGATTTCTTCACTATCCTGCGGCATAACAAGTGCTTTCCAGCCAACATCAAGTCCGGCCATTACAATCGGAACACCTGAATTAAATACCATTGCAGCAGCCTCCGGATCTGTTGCCACGTTAAACTCTGACATAACACCTTTATTTCCTCTGGTGACTGAACCGCCCATCATGACGATTTCTCTGATATTTGATTTCACCTCAGGATAAAGTGCAAATAACAATGCTATATTTGTCATGGCAGCTATCGGCACTATAGTTATAGGCTCGTCGCTTTCCATTATCACTCTTCGCATTGCGTTTACGGCATGTTCCTGTAATAAAAGCTCTGTTTTCGGCTCCGGGAAATCATATCCCTCCATTCCACTTTTACCATGAATATCCGAAGCATCCACAAACTCCGCCAGAAGCGGCTGTGCACAGCCTTTCGCTACCGGTACATCCTTTTCATAAAATTTTAAAAGCTTAAGCGCATTTTCTGTCACCTGCTCCAGTGAAACATTTCCGGCTACAGTGGTAATCAGCTTAACATCCAGTTCCTCTGAAAATAATGCTATCGCAATCGCAAGGGCATCATCTATGCCCGGATCGGTGTCAATTATAATTGGTCGTTTACTCATGTGATTCTCCTTTTCTACATGTATGATCTTTTGATATAAATTTGATATATGCGGTACCTCATATGCCTTTATATCAATGTTATAAAATATAAAATACAAATAGCTGTCACGATGTACATAACAGGCTGTATCTCTTTCGCTTTTTCTGAAATCAGCTTCATAAGTACATACACCGGGATTGCTATACAGATCCCATTTGCTATGTTGTTTGCAAATATAGTAAAGCCAATACATAAAAATGCCGGCAGATACTCTGTCATATCAGAGTAATCAATATTTTTCATCGCACCAAGCATATGTATTCCAATATATATAAGCACCGGTGCTGTTGCCGCTGTCGGTATCATCAGCACAATCGGCGAGAAAAATAGCATGAGCAGAAAGAATATTCCTGTAAATATAACGGTAAGCCCTGTTTTTCCGCCTGCCTCAACACCGGCTGATGACTCCAGGTATGTAGTCATGCTCGGTATTCCAAACAATGCGCCTACACTCGTTGACACTGCATCCACCTGAAAACATTTCTCAATTCCCGGCAGATTTCCCTTTTCATCCAGATATCCTGCTTTTGCCCCAACGCCCAGCACCGTGCCAAATGTAGAGAAGAAATCCGGTATGAACAGTGCTATCAAAAATGGAATATATGCTGTATTCAATGCACCCTTTATATCAATGTTCAAAAATATATCATCCATTTTTCCCGGAAATGAAATTATCCTATCCGGCAGTTTGGTCACACCAAGCGCAATTCCGGCTATCGTTGTAATAAGTATAGATAAAATAATGCCTCCCGGTATATTCTTTATCTTTACCAAGAGCATCAGGCAAAATCCTATCAGACAAAGAATAACTTCTGGTGACCTTAAATCACCAAATGTAAGACAATTCTTTTTCTCGCTGGCAGATATAAGTCCACAGCTTTTTGCCCCCAGCAGAGCTATGAACAGCCCTATTCCTGCACTTACTGCATGTTTGAGACTGACCGGTATCACTTTTACCACAGCCTCTCGCAGTCCAAGAAAAGAGATTGCGATAAAAAGTATTCCACTTAGGAATATCACTCCTGCCGCTTTCTCCGGCGAAATGCTTCATTTGTTATCATGGATACCACTATTCCTGTACTTCCAAGCCCAGGTGCCAGTGCAAACGGTCTGTTTGTATAAAAGGCCATTGCACATGTGGTAATGACTATCAACAGTATAACCGCTGTCATTACGGCACTTTTATTTAATCCTGCACTGCCAAGCATATTCGGAACTGTTGCAAGAACATATGCCATCGTAACAAATGTTGTAATTCCTGCGATCATCTCAGTTTTTATGTTCGTATCATATTGTGACAGTCGAAATACCTTCTCTAAATATTTCCCCATATACATCACCTTTCTCTTGCCCTTTCGACAATTTAATAGTAATATAAAACATATCATGTGTCTAATTCATTGTTTTCATCAATTCTATACCTTTATGGCATAGTTTTAGATTTATGTAATTACATATACGGAGGATATGTCATGGAATATACTGACCTTGAATACTTTATAGCGATAGCTGAACATCATAACCTCACACGTGCTGCAGAGGCACTCTATGTTTCTCAGCCAACATTAACTAAATATCTGCACAAACTTGAAAAAGAACTCGGTGGAAAAGTCTTTAGACGAAATGGATACCAGTATGATCTTACTTTTTTGGGCCAGCGTTATCTGGATTATGCAAGAAGAGTACTGGCACTCGATCAGGACTGGAAAAAAGAGCTTTCAGATATGCGCTCTTACTATAATGGCGAGCTGAATATTGCGCTTCCGCCAATGCGCAGCACCAGCTTATACCACAGCTGCTGCCTGCTTTTAACGAAAAACACCCAGGTGTCTGCATTAATTTTTTCGAATATGGCCATTCGATACAGGACAAGCTGATATCCGATACCAATCTGGATTTTGCCATTTTAAGCAACTGGCAGGAGCATCCCAAACTAAATTATGAGCTGCTGTGCCATGAAGAAATATTATTAGTACTGCCCGTCGGACATCCTCTTGCCCAAAAAGCAGTAACAAAAAAAGAGTGCCGCTACCCATGGCTTGACTTAAGCCTGTTCGCTGACACTCCTTTTATATTACATTTTCCGGATCAGAATACCGGACGTTCCGCCCAAAGACTGTTTGACCAGTATGGAATACAACCACCTGTTCCGTACCGTACAAGAAATAATCAAACCTGCATACAGCTTGCATCACAAAACCTTGGTGTAACCATTGCCCCGGAGGGATATGTACGATATGCTGCTCCATTTTGGCCTGTGGAGGTATTCTCTGTAGGGAATCCTATTCTACAAAATGATTTAGTAATTGCATACCGCAAAAATTCATACCTTTCCACTTATGCACAGAGCTTTATTTCGCTTTCAAAAAATATATGTGCCCCTCTGTTTTAACCTCTATACTTTCATACCTTTCCCCCACATTTTATGTTATGATTAAAGGTCAAAAGGTATCATCGATGCATGCTTGCATGCAATTCGATGTATACCTTAGTGACCCGCATATCATTTTATAATCATCTGTCGGAGGTATATCATGAAAATAACTACTTTATGCTACATAGAACACGATGGACAATATCTCATGCTTCATCGTATTAAGAAGGAAAATGATATAAACGAAGGTAAATGGATCGGTGTTGGCGGTCACGCGAGAATGGTGAATCACCCGAAGAATGCTTGCTCCGCGAAGTCAAAGAGGAAACAGGCTCACACTCACATCATACCGTTTCCGCGCACTCATAACTTTTATAAGTGATAAACAGGAGCCTGAATTGATGTGTCTTTTCACCGCTGATGAATTTTCCGGCAAGCTTATAACATGCAACGAAGGTGACCTCAAATGGGTGGATAAAACTATCGTGCCCACACTTCCTACCTGGGAAGGCGACGCTATCTTCTTAAAGCTCCTGCTTGAAAATGAAGAAAATTTCTTCACACTTAAGCTTGTATATGAAGGTGAATCACTGGTTGAACAGAAGCTTGAGATTTATTAGTATTATCCTGCCACAAGGCTATTTACAAGCTTCTGCATATCTGCCTCCCAGTTTCTTTCCCTGCTATAATAAACACAGCCATATATTTCCGGGTATTTGAGATTCACGCTGGAGCAGAGAATTACAGGTATTGTGATTTTGTTCTTAATCACTCTGTCAATCAGAACATCTCCTGATTGTTCCTCTCTGCCACCCGGCTCGTCGGGATAATACATATCAGTAATTATCAGATCATACGGATTATTACTATCTATTGAGTTTTTAATCTGTTTCCACCCATCCGCGAGATTATTCGACCATTCGATATCTTTAATCCCACATTCTGACAGGGCTTTGCATATATCATTGTGTTTAAATGTATCATCTTCGATATTCAGTACTCTCATGTGAATCCTCCTGACTTTTTCTGTTTAAGTATTCATTCCATCTTACATTTGTCTCCTCAAGCTCATGCTTTTGCATTATGCGGTTGCGGTCGTTCAGTATCGCAAGCATTTCATCAGCGATTTCTTCCATGGGCAGCTTTTTATAGTGTGACAGATATCCTATCATCCTCTGAGCTGTCCAGTCGGTATTTAGATTTTTTGTTATTTCATCGCAAAACGGCTCCGGGTAGCCGCGCCTAAGCAATATATCATATAGCTCCATGCTCTTTGCTGTCCTGGGTTTCATATAGTGCCTCTCCAATCTTATCAATCAATGTCACATCCGCCGGCAGCAATTTGCGTATCCAGCTCCTCCATTATCTCCCGTCTCAGCGCCTGCTGCGGTGTTTAAGCCCTTCTATTAACAATTTATTCTTTATTTTCATGCCATCTTATCCACTCATCACATTTTGCCTCAAGCAACTCAAAATCTGGCGTTGCATTTTTTATGTAACCAATATCCATTCTGCCCTTTTTTCTATTTACATACACGACATTAGCATGCTTTTTTAATATATCATCTTGGTTCTTTCTTATGAACTGAACTTGTTTTTGTAAAAGAGTTTTATATGCTATATCAGTAATTCCCTCTATATTGATTTTTGTCAATTCAGACTCTGGTGCCGGAATCATATTATTACACTGAATTTTACCGAAAAAATCTATTTCTCCTGATTCTTTTTTCTCATACATATAGACAACTGGAACATTTGTATCTTTTAGCAAAATAATTCTATCAGCATATGCTACAAAAGAAAAATCTTCTGGAAGATTCTCCCCTTGATAATCTCTAATTTTATAATCCTTTTTATATTTGGGTGAACTTAATGGAATGACATACTTATATCCATTTTTCTGTACTATCACACCCAAAACTTACGTTGTTCTTTTCCATCTGCATTTGACATAATCTTCGTGGGTTCAAATTTTCGTAAATATTTTACATATTCAACGGTTACTTCGTATAGTTCCATTCATTCCTCCATAATAGTAAAATAGGACAAAGACTTAATCTTTGTCCTATTTGCCATACTTAACGGTGATGACAACCAAATATTTTCATCTCACACTTAACGGTAGTGACTCTCCGAATATTTTCATCTCACACTTAACGGTAGTGACTCTCCGAATATTTTCATCTCACACTTAACGGTAGTGACTCTCCGAATACAAGGAACATCTCCTTGTACTTGTATTATATGCAGTTTTCAAAAAAAAATCAACATATTTCTGTGGAAAGTTCAAAAACCGTCTTTGAGATTTAGCACCAGTATTTTTTTGATTCCAAACCTTGCATATAGTCTTTCCAACCAGCATAAATGCTTTTTTAAATTATTTATGAGTTCTCACATTTTATTGTTTGTTTTGCCATTTTACACGCTATCATTATCTGATAAGAAGTTCTATCATCAATGCACCCTTGAAAAGTAATCCATCAATATTCCTTTGATATGATTATATCTTCTCGCATATGAGTTTTCCACCCGGATAATTTCCATGTTGTGTGCCTTACATATCGCATTTTTCTTTCTGTCCCGCTCTTTCACCACGGCATCCTCAAAGTGCTCTTTGCCATCCAATTCTATGGCAAGTATTGGCAATTCGCTTCTGCCTTGTTTTTCGTATACAACAAAATCAAAACGACCCATGTAAAACAAGTCATCATAGGTTATGTTATCTCTGAATACCTGTGATATGGCAACCTCCTTGTGTATTACATATTTACTCTGCGAAAGCCAGATATTTTCAAGAGCATGGGTTAGATTTTCAAGGAACGCATTTTCTGTAGCTGTCGAAAACGGCTGTATCCCCAGTGCTCGTGAGCTTATATGCTTTTCAGTAATTTTTGAATGGCCATTTGTCTTTATATACTGCGCCAGCTCGTACAAATCATCATCAGTTTGTCCCGCATGCAGTCTTTCCAGCTCTTTTCCGTTTGTGAGAAGCACCAGCTTCTCCTTTGCTCTGGATGTCGCAACATTTATGAGCTCCTTATTATTTTTAAGCCAGTTATATGTACCTGAGCTTGTCCTCTCAGAGATTGCTGTAGAAAACAGTACTACATCCTTCTCATCGCCCTGAAATGCATGAACCGTTCCACAAACAAGATTGCTCAGCTTATTCTGCTTTATTGCATTTTCAATCAATTGCTTTTGATTGACAAACGGCGTAATCACGGCAATGCTTTTATCCTTATTTAAAAGCGCATATTCCACCACTTCCTCAACCTCAGCCGGAGAAGTATTTTTTATCTGTGTGTTATCGCTTTTCACATCCATATAGACAAGCGGTTCAGGCTCCTTACTCTTTGACTGTATCTTGAGCTTTGAGTTATAGTATTTTTTATTGTTAAAACCTATTATTTCTTTATTGCATCTGTAGTGATTTCTCAGAAGTACCTCATCACTTACTGCATCACATGCAAGATACGTTTTATAGATTGAATTTTCCCTATAATCATACTCATCCGATACATGATACCTGCGACGAAGCTTTTTGTTTGTCAGCTCTCCAAGCAGGATAACCGGATTTAGCTGCTGCGGGTCTCCCACCAGCATCAGTTTTTCTCCTCTGATTATAGGCACAAGTGAGATTGCCACATTACACTGACTTGCCTCATCCATAATTGTCATATCAAATAAAGGCTCAGGCTCACCTATTTTGTGCGCAGAAATGCATGTCGTTATGATTATAGGAAAAACTCGCTGAAGCTTTCTTACATTTTCAGATTTACGCATATATTTGTTAAACTCATTCACCAGCTTCTCTGGTGTCTCATCAGAATCCAGTATTTGTCTAAGCTCTTGGAATTTAGGTTCCTCGAGTGCCTTTATATACCGCGCAGACGTGTAAAACAGATACTGATAAAATTCATCCTCATTTCTATCCAGAAGCTGCATAGCATCAGTATCCGATATCTCACCGATAGCAGCTATCCTTTTATCAAGCTTCTGCATCTGATAGCCTTGCAGATCTGTCTGAAACGGCAATAGCTTCATAGTATTTTTCATATGTTCCTGATATTTCATCAGATGTGTAAGTGTCTCTTTTCTCTCCTTTAAATCCAGAATTTCCTCATATTCCTTTAGACGCGCAGACAAACGCTTTGCCCTGTCTATACGATCATCCTTCCGCTTATCAAGTGTAGAAGCAAAAATCTGCAATGACTGCACCTGTGTACGCAGCTCATTAATATATTTAATTGCCTCCATTACTTTTTCTGTATTCCCCAGGCGAAGCACTGGAAAAGGGATTGTCTTCCCACGATACTTCATGGATGAGAGCTTTTCAAAAACATTATCTATCGGGACGTTATTATATGATGCAAACAGCACTGTAACATTGTTAAAAAATGCTGTTACTATCGTGTTTATTATAGTATTGGTTTTGCCTGTGCCGGGTGGTCCCTGAATATATGCAAGAGGATATTTCATAGCATTGTTTATCGCAAGCAGCTGATCCAGATTTATATTTTTATTAATCAGAGCAATCGGATATGCTTTTGTCCGCCTTGGTCTCTCAAGAAGCTCTCCAAAAAATGCCTTTATTGGATATGTCACATTATCAGCCTCAAACATATCCATAATTGCCTTATATTCTTCGTGCAGATTGAGAACCACATCCATGCCAAGTCCTATAACATATGGCATATCATCTACTATAGATTTGTTGCCGCCATGCTCTGTTATTGCATCCTTTATTTTTTCCAGATTTTTCTCAAAATCCTCTAAAAGCTCATATTCATCGGCATCTAGAAATTTTCTTGCATTTTCCTGTTTTCCATCTATAGAAAACTGCGTACACACCGTAATCTCCTCATCCGGTTTAAAAATATGATTTTTTACATCAAGATTTAGATTTCTATATGCAAGAACATAGAGTCCTTTATTAGTGTTTATACTCAGGACATTTATTGCCAGCCTCTTAACTTTTAATGATCCGCTTTTTCTTTTTTCCCGCGATGAAAAATACTGAAATTGAGCAACCACTTCCCTGAACTGCTGGTCTGTAAGCTGATACATACCACAGTTAATCCGCTCTCTGTCAATGTAATGAATCAAGTCGTAATCTGTGATATACGGAGTCGTATCAAGCTTATTACATATCTCAAGATAATTTAGTATTTTTAAATTTGCTGAGCTGTCAAATATATTTTTGTAACGCTCTGGATGCATCTCAATATCTTCAACAAGTAACCTATTTTCAGGGCAGTATGTCCCCTCTATTATCTCAGTAGACAATATTGAATCGATAAATATCCTGTCATATTCTCCAATCGTAAGCTGTCCCAGATGAAGTCCATCAACCTTCATAGTTCGGCTTCTCGGATCAAGGTCTCTTATCCCTATCCAATATTTCGTCACCTGATCTGCCTTGTTTCGATATTCTATTTTCAGCCATTTACCCTCATGTATGGCTCTGAAAATATCCCTGCAAATTTGGTTCATACTGCCTCCCACAGCTCATTCCATCCTGCATATCCCATCGATACAAAGTATCTAAACCATATGCGCCATGCCTCATAAAACAAGCAGTCCTTGTTCTCCTCTGCCAATATCACCAAGTCAGCACACCTTACTACATAGTCCTTATCCTTTGTGAAACGACCTGTTAATATGCCTTTTTTGTAAAGCTCATACAGATTTTCAAGGGCTGCCTTTGCTGTAGCCAGGTCAAAATTATCGACCTTGCTTTCGTTGATTTCATTGAATTTAAGGCACTCCCTATAATTTTTTTCTATAACGTTATCTGATACTTTATTTTCCATGTTATCACATTCATCCTTTAGCACCATCTCATGCCACTCTTCTCCGCCCCAGGTAGAGTCAGCAATCCCCAGATCCTGCAATCCAAACTTCTTATACATCTCTACCTTCTGCTCTAAGCATGTCAGAAACAGATTTTTTCGTCCGTTTGCCCTTTCGCGCAGGCTGTAGCGGTGCACGAGCTCTCTGGCAAGGCCCTGTCCACGGTACTCCGGCAGCACGTCAAGGCCCAGAAGCATCACATTTTTACCGTTTTCATCGCATAAATCAATGTCCGTGAAGAACTCATCCCTGAACTTTTCCTCGTCTGTTGCCACACCATTTAAAAAGCCGGCCAGCTTACCGGTTGATTTGTCAATTGCCACGAGAAATAGCTGTGGTACCTTTGCAATTCTCTCTGTCATTGCCTTTGGAGAACATGCCTCATTCGGTGGGAAACATATCTGCTCAATTGCTATTGCCTGTTCTACCTCGTCTGGGTTTATACTTCTAAACTCAAAATTGTCTGTCATTTTTTAATACCTCATTCTTCTTTTTATCATATAATACGTGTTTTTTCCGATATAATCAATAATCCTGTAAATACCAAAATCAGCCACAAAAGCATTTTACTGCTTTTATGACTGATTTACGTTGCAAATTCAATTATGATTACCTGCCATTAATTATGAAAGAATGATAATGCTTCCTTCAATCCATCAGACTCATCATTCATATTTCCTGCCATTTCTGAGACTCCGTTCATCATGGCATTGAGCTCCTCGATGTTGGCATTCATCTCTTCGGTTGCTGCGGCATTTGCTGCGCTGACATCTGTCAGGCTGTTGCTGCTCTTAGTGATGTCATCGTTCAGCTCAATCATCGCAGTGACTAGCTCTTCGATTTCATCAGCTTTTTCTGCTGTCTTTTGAATCTGCTCATCAAGTGAGCCAAATTCATCAAGTACTGCCTTAATCTCTTCCTTCTGCTTGGCATTATCCTCGACGATGGTACCGGATGCCTGAACACAATACCTGCACTCTTCAACCAGTGATGATATTATCTGCTTGATATTCTCAAGCTCCGTATTGGTATTGTCTGAAAGCACTCGAATCTCCTGTGCCACCACTGCGAAGCCTTTTCCTGCATCACCGGCTCTGGCTGCCTCTATAGATGCATTGAGTGACAAAAGATTGGTTTCACTGGATATTTCCTCAATGACAGAGACAATATTGCTCACCTTGTCAACCGTAGTATTTACAGTTTCTATGCGTTTTGAAATTGCTGAGATACCCTCATCCATCTTGTGACTGCTATCCTGCATGGATTTAATCTTATCATTCATGATTTTACTGCTATCCTGCACTGCTGTCGTCTGATTTCTGATTTCATTGACAGATTCGTTTATATCCTTTGTCTCATTGCTCATCTCCAGAAGATTTTCATTAATCTTGGAAATAGATGCTGCCATGCCTGTAGAGCCCTCTGCAACATCCTCGACTGCCTTGGATATCTCGTTATTTGCAGCAAGTGTCTGACTGCTTGTGTCATTGAGCTCATAGCTGTTTGCTGACATTGTGTCACTGGAATTTCTTATCTTTCCGACTATATTTCCAAGTGACTGCGTGAGCTCCTTCATCTTTTCTATAATCAGGCCTATCTCATCATTTGTCTCCTTGACCATGCCAAAATCTGCGTTGATATCACCATTGGCAATTTCTTCAATTATTGTGCTGACCTTTACGAGCGGTCTCATAAGCCTGCGTCCCAGTATGAAGCATATAATAATAGCAAGCAGCACAACAATAGCACTGATTCCAACGGCAACTCCTGTTACAGTAGTGATTCCTGCAAGTGCCTCAGACTCGTCTGCTGTAAGCACAAGTATATTTTCATTGTTCAAAATCGTATATGCCGAATACTTTGTTGTTCCATTGAAATCATATTCTACAACAGCCGTGCCCGGTTTTTTGCCATCCTGAAGCTGTTGTACAACGCCTTTAATTACAGCATTCTCAACAGGCTGTCCAACCTTTTCCTTTGTAGGATGATAAAGCATTGTGCCATCATTTTGAACCACATACATGTATGCACTGTCCATGCCTTCAAGCTTTACATCTGAAAGATTATTGGCATAACCATCATAATCCAGATCATCAACACCTGAATTACTAATCTCATTTTCCATGATTTTTGACGTTGTATTAATAACATCTACCATTGTATGCTTGACACTGTCTGTAATTTGTTTTTTGGAGCTTTCAAGAATAAATACCATACAAATTACATTTGAAACTATAACAGCTAAAATCACCATTACTATGATTTTGGTTGCAAATGTACCTCTTTTTTTATTTGCCCCCTGCTTCATATTTAATCACCTCTCATAAATTATAGTTACGTTATTACTTTGGTTTTTAACTTATGAGACAATACTACCATTTTTAGTGCAATTATACAACAGTTTGCCAATAATTAATTATTTTTGTATACTTTTACCTATTCCACATTCTTTAGTGCCACGTCCATAGGGATTTTCTTTATTCTCCTGAAATCAAATACTGTCACTATAATATATCCAATGAGCACAAATGCAAACATTTTTGCATAGCCGACAGGTGTCATATGGAATGAAAACCAGCCACTGAAGGTTTGCAGCATTATGCGCCATACAATGTCCATCACTTTTGCACCAAGCACTACGCTGATGATATCTGATATAACCACCACGATGGATGTTGAGAACAGATAAAGACTTGCAATTTCTCTGTTGTCGTAGCCTAAAATCTTGGTCATCGATATGGCTGTCTCATTTTTCTCGATGATGAGCTTCGTGAGCAGATATATCATGACGGCTGAGAGCAGTATGCAAAGCACCTGGAAGTACTGCATGTATGAGCCCATGGAATGATCGAGCTGGTCTGCCATTTTGGTGATGTCGCGTATCGTGATTGTTGTCGCGATATTGCTCTCATCGATATCCTTTATCCTTGTGTCTGACAAAAATCCGCTGAATCTGCCATCAGCAAAATCAAAGGTATCCGCAAAATGCTCTATCGGCATAAATACCGCAATGCTCTGGGATTTATTGTAGATTCCCTTCACCTTGAATTTGTATGTTTTTTTCTCGTACTGTGCATCGAGCTTTATTGTATCGCCGGGTTTTATACTATATTTGTCTGCAAATGAATCTGATATGTATACCTCATTATCCTTAAGCGAATCCATGTCCTTAAGCTCTACATATGCACTATCTGTTTCCACTCCGTAGACAGACACCTCCTCGTCAAACTCATCTGTTCTCCTTAAGAGCGATGTCATGTCAAATTTCTCTGCATCACTGTTGTCGGTTTCAAGCACGTTTCCATCTGCATCGACATAGGATTTGAGTACGTACTGATATTTTGCAAACATCATACTGTCGGTATTTTTCTTGTAATAATCAAGTGTATCCGGCATGCGACTGCCATCGCGAGCATTACCATGATGAAAAATATTCCCACAAAAAGTATCAGATAGTTTGCCACATTCTGGAACATGATTCGCAGTCTGAAACGGCTCATGAAGCTCCAGCGCGGAAGCCGCATTGCTTTTTTGCGCTTTGTTTTCTTAAGGTCATGACGCAGAAACTGAAGCGGTGTGTGCTGCATCATGCGGATTATTACGATAAGATTTACAACCAGCATGATAATCACCGGAGCAAGCGTTGTTTTTATGAATGCGCCCGGATTCCAGATTGTGTGATATGTCGGCAGGCTGTAGCTGTTGTAATACATGCCCACAACCACATCCTTGAATACCGTATAGCCCAGTATATTTCCTACTACTGCTGCCAGAAATGTCACAATGACAGGCATTGAAAGGTAATGCCTGATAAGCTCGCCCTTTGTGTAGCCCGACGCGCGAAGCGTGCCTATCGCTGATGATTCATTTGCTATCGTATTGCTTATGGTCACTGCAAAAATGAATGCGATTATCACGATAAGAATGTCTAAAAGCACTCCTCCCATGGCCTTGTCTGAGCCATATCGTCCGTGGCAAAATTGATTGCCGGATTTGAGTAGCGCGGTGTATAGTCCTCCACCTCATTGCCCGCTGCCATCACCTGTGAGACCATCGCCTCAAGAAAATTATCTGATTTTTCCTTCTGCTCTATGTCGTCCTTTGGCTCATCCTCGTATTTCCATGCATATGTATAGTGAATGCTCTTGTCCAGGCGCTCAAAGCCTCCTTTGTCACCATTGCCACATCAAACTTTATCGCATCAAACATCATATCGGTCTTCTTTTCATGCAGTGTGGAGTAATTGACATATGCGATAAGGCCCGATACCTTGAATTCTTTTCCGCTGACCTTTATTGTGTCACCGACCTTCATGCCCACGTTGTCTGCATGCATTCTGTCCACAGCGATTTCGTTCTCATTTTGTGGAAAAGAGCCCTCGATGAGACATGCGAGGTTGATATCCTCGGTCTTTGTGTATACACGGATGGTTCCATCCTTTTTGCCGTCTGCGTCGTAGTCCTCAGTCTCATTGCGATAGAAATTCTCGTAGAGCGTGACAGGAGTTTTGCTGCTATCGCTTTCTTTTTCATCCTGGGCTGTTTTTACCTCGCCTGATTCGATAGCCTTAACAAGCTTGCTGTCGGCCTTATCCTTCAGCTCAAAATGTCCATCCTCCTGCTTATACTTACTTACCCCCTCATCCGCAGAGGTGAGCATACTGTCGTTTGCCACATACATTCCCGATACAAAGCCGATTGTCAGCACGAGGAAAAGAAATACAACGAGATATTTCTTCCAGTCACCGATAATTTCCTTTGGTATACGCTTTATCAGAGGATTTTTTATCTTTTTCCTGCTCATAGGTCAAATCCTCCTTACCACTCAAGCTCTTCGGCCGAAACCTTATTTGTATTGATATCGTTGTGGCGCACGGCTCCGTCTCGTAGCTTTATCACGTGGTCTGCCATGTTTTTGATGGCCTCATTGTGTGTGACCATGATGATTGTGTTGCCGTACTTTTTATTGACATCTTCTATGAGCTTCAAAATCTCCTTTGAGGTGTTGTAATCAAGTGCTCCTGTCGGCTCGTCGCAGAGCAGTATATCCGGATTTTTCACGATTGCACGCCCTATTGACACACGCTGCTGCTGTCCGCCGGATAGCTGATTTGGAAGCTTATAGCGGTGCTCGTAAAGCCCCAGCGTGTGAAGCAGCTCATCGATATCCAGTGCGTTGTCTGACAGGTATGCGCCCACCTCAATATTTTCCTTTACATTCAGGTTGGCAATCAGATTGTACATCTGAAATACATATCCCAGATGCTTTCTTCGGTACTGTGTGAGCTTTTTCTCACTCATATCCTTCAGCTTGTCGCCATTTATGCTGATATATCCCGAATCGGCGCTGTCGATACCTCCGATGATATTGAGCAGTGTGGACTTTCCGGAGCCTGACGGCCCAAGCAGCACACAGAACTCTCCCTTTGCCACGGAAAAATTCATGCCGCGCAGCACCTCCTGGCGCGTCTCATCGCTTCCGAAGCCCTTTTTCAAATCCACTATTTCTAAGAACTTTCTCTCTTCTTCTGACATATGATATCCTCTCTTTCAACATTTCATATTACATCTACCTTATGTAAGGTTGTACCTTTAAAAGCAATTGTTGGTCAGACTTCACTTACCATGGTTACCTGTTGTTTATTCACGTTAGTGTTATCTAACTTTATGCAATAAGAGTACTGCTTTTTTGCCTTTCTTGTCAATAAAAATTTTTGATTAGTTTGGTAAAATCTCTTTTTATTTTCTGACCGGATTAACAGCTACAAGGCGTATGCATAATATAAATTAAACCTGTTTTTACGGAGATATGAAATTTTATGTGTGGTATCGCCGGATTCTGTAACTTTAAAGAAGACTTTGAAGAGAACACCGATTACTGGAACTTTCGTCTTGAGAAGATGCGTGCTGTGCTCGCCCACCGCGGCAACGATGCCAGAGGACGCTACCTTAAAAAGCATATTGGTCTGTCGCACAGCCGTCTTGCCATCCGTGATATCCTGTGTGGCGACCAGCCCATGACGCGCACCCACAATGGCTATGATTACACTATCTGCTATAACGGAGAAATTTACAACACTGATGAGCTGATTCCCGAGCTGTCCGAAAACGGCTTTGTATGCTCCACAACCTCAGACACAGAGGTTATTCTATACGCCTACATCCATTGGGGCGCTGATTTTGTCAATCGTTTAAACGGCATTTTTGCATTTGCCATATGGGATGCGGCTAAAAACCGGCTGCTATTATATCGCGACCGCGTAGGTGTCAAACCGCTTTTTTATGCCATCCGAGGGGATTCTCTGGTGTTTGGCTCCGAGCCAAAGGCCTGCTTTGCTCACCCTGCAGTAAAGCCTGAGCTTGACAAACAGGGCTTACAGGAGCTTCTTGCTATCGGGCCTGCGCACACGAGCGGACTTTCCCTGTTTAAGGATTTGTTTGAGGTTTTACCGGGACACTTCATGATTTACTCACGGGATGGGCTGCATGATGAAACCTACTGGGAGCTTACAAGCCGGGAACACACCGAAAGCTATCGGGATACCGTTGCTCACACACGTTTTCTGGTGGAGGATGCTGTAAAAAGGCAGATGGTTTCCGATGTGCCGGTATGTACTTTTCTGTCAGGCGGCATCGATTCAAGCATCGTGACCGCCATCGCCGCAAACTATATGAACACACGCGGTAAAACGCTCAACACTTTTTCCTTCGACTTTAAGGACAATGACAGGTATTTTAAGGCAAACGCCTTCCAGCCGGAGAGGGATCTGCCCTATGTCAATCGTATGCTTGAGGAGTATGAGACAGCCACTCCTATCTCGAGTGTGATGAGAACTCTCTCTTCAAGGCGCTCTTTGCCGCAGTCGATGCAAAGGATATGCCCGGCATGACCGATGTGGACTCGTCACTTTTGTATTTCTGCAGCCTCGTCAGCCGAAAAAACAAGGTAGCTCTTACCGGTGAGTGTGCGGATGAAATCTTTGGCGGATATCCGTGGTTTTACCGCAAAGAGCTGCTTGAAAGATATGGCTTCCCATGGTCATCGGATGTCGCTCCACGCCTTGCTCTTTTGCGCGATGATGTGGGTTTGGAGCTTGATTTATCCGGTTATCAGGCTTTACGATATGAAGAATCCAGGTCAAAAGCACCCCTCCTTTACGGCGAAACCGGTGAGGACGAAAGCCGCCGCATAATCGGTTATCTCAATATCAAATGGTTCATGCAGACACTTCTTGACCGCATGGATCGCACCAGCATGTACTCCGAGCTTGAGGCCCGCGTGCCTTTTGCCGACCATCGTATCATTGAGTATGTCTTTAATGTGCCATGGCATATGAAATATCAAAACGGCGTGGAAAAGACTCTGCTTCGCGATGCATTTTCAGATGTCCTGCCGCCTGAGCTTTTGCACAGAAAAAAGAGCCCATATCCAAAGACTTATCATCCCGGATATGAAGCTCTCCTTATAAAGGGTATGGAGGAGATATTAGACTCCCCTAACGCCCCCGTGCGCACTCTCATTGAGCTGACAAAACGCGCGAATTTTTAAAGGCACCGGCAGAATACGGCAGTCCGTGGTTTGGCCAGCTCATGGCAGGTCCGCAGCTTATCGCATATTTCATCCAGATTAATTACTGGATGGAGAAGTATCGGCTTAGTGCCTAGTTCTTAATGCTTAGTTCTTAGTACCTAATGCTCATATATGATTAATTGACCTTGCGCTCTATATCAATGATGTTGTTCTCTATGATGTTGTTTTCTGTAATGCTGTTATCTATGCTCTCTGCCGAAGAGGTGCTTTCACTCTCCTGCTCCTTCGGTGTAAATCTTCTCACCTTATCCATGAGCTGAGTCTTCTTCAGCTCATGCTTAAGCTCAACACGCTCACTCTTCTGTTTACGCTTTTTCTCCTTAAGCTCGTACTTGGCCTGTTTCTTTGCGAGCTTATTCTGCCTCTTCTGCTCCTTTATGGCAGCCTTTGTCTCTCTCTTAGCCTGCTTTGCCGCAAGCTTTGCTTCTTTTGCCTCACTCTTTATGCGGCTCTTTTTGTTTTTCTTTACACTCTTTTTGGCTACCTTATGTAGTTCCTTGAGGTCTGACTTTGCAGCCTTTATATTCTTTCTGTCCTTGCGGTATGGATTGTGCACGAAATATCCCACAGTGCCTATCATCATAAGAAGCAGTGCCAGTGCCTCTCCCGCCATCGTGACATACTCCAGATACTGTGGATACAGCTTGTAGCCTGCCATCTCCACTGCTATCAGGATAAGTGGGATGAAAAACAGGATATTCTTTCGCTTTTGGGACAATAACGCTCCCTCCGCGCCTACACACATGAGTATATACAGACACAGCTGCGAAGTCGGTCCATAGGCATATGCCACAATCGCAGCCATTATTACAGATATGCAAAACACTATGAATGCTTCTCCGCGGAACAGGGCATTCCTGTACTCTTTTATGCCCTCCAGCTTGTCTACCGATATGCCATGCAGTGAATATACCTGGTCTGTGATATCCTCCATACAGCCCTCATGGTACCGCTTCAGCTCCCTGTTGCTGTTTATATCAGCATCTATGGAGCGCCTGCGCTCTGTAAGCAGCTTCTGTTCCTCCATGATCTTCTCCCAGGCCTCATCCTCTGCCTCACGCTGTAGCTTCACCTGCTCGTGAATCCACTCAGCCCGCTGGATGCGCTCGCTCTCCTGCGGTATAACCATCTGCTGCGGTGTTTGAGTCTCCTGCGTCATGCTGTTATTTTCCTTTTCTTTATTTATCATTCCGCTTTTCTGCCTCTTTCTTCTAGACATTTTCTTTTCCTCTTCAGTCATTATCCTGCTACCCAAATGTTATCTGATTATTTTTTCATGTACTCTTCTATAATACACTGATGCTTCTTTGTCTTCTTATCATAGCTTATGCCGACAAGCAAAATATTACCTGTATATTGCTCTATCGACTTCATGTATTGTTTTTCCCTTATTTGATTAATCGCTGTTTTTGCTGTCTTATTCCATTTCAGTTCAACAACCATTGCCGGATAATCTATCGCAAATTCCGGCTTAGGGATATAAACAAAATCCGCAAAACCTCTGCCTGTAGGCAATTCCCTCACCGGCTTAAAATAATAGTTCATTGCACCCAGATACGCTATAGTAAGGACGCTGCTTAGAGAATTCTCATTGTTATACTGAATTCCTGATGCATACTCATCATGAATTCGTCCTATCATTTCAGCCACAATATCATTTTCCATGTCAAGTGTCGCATCCAAAAGGAAAAGCGATTCATTTTCAAATGTAATAAGCTCCTGCCAGCTTGTACTCTCAACAGCGGTTGTCAGCTCCTGCCGTATCTCCTCATTTGGAATAAACGCACAACTCTTTTTCTGATCAAATCCCAGATACCCTAAATGAACAAGATATGTTAAAACATCATCTTTATTTTTAAAGCTAACCGTATCATTCATAAAACTGCCGGTGTTCACCTTTATTTCTCCACCGGACAGCATCTGAATTATTGCGGTCTTTAATCCATCAAAATCCAAATTTATAAGTGGAACTATGACATCATAAGACCCGGTCTCTGACCAATAACTCTTTAAGTCTCCCTGAAGCATGTAATTTACTACTGCACGCGGATTGTATACATGGCAATCTCCCAGCATATATCCATCATACCATCGCTCTACCTGGCTAAAATCCCTGCCATAGCGATCACATATGTCTCTGACCTCATCCTCAGTAAAGCCAATATATGGTGACAAACGTCCCGCATATAACATGGTATATTCATCAAAATTATTAAGTGCCGACTGCGTCTTTAGCTTTTTTATCGGTAAAATTCCTGTTAGAAATGCAAGCTCTATATACTTTGTTGGTTCACTTCCCTTAAACATTCCTCGCAGGAAATTGATATATTCCTCCTGAACTGAGGAATTTGCTGCTTCATCACGTATCAAAACATCCCACTCATCGATTATAATTACAAATTTATTGTTCGTCATGCTGTTAATAACCGATAGAGCACCATACAATGTTTTCTGATCTCTTAAATCAATATCCTTGTACAGATCTGCCAACTCTGATATAACATTTTTATTTATATATCCTGATATTCTTTCCGGCGCACCGGCATCCATTAGTATCCACTGCATATCGAGATGAATAACATCATACTTGTTGAGATATTTCTCAAAGTATTCTGTCTGTGCAATGTTATAGTTCATAAATAATTCTCTGGAATCACAGCCCTTGCTGTAATATGCTGTGAGCATGTCGGCTGTAATAGACTTTCCAAACCTTCTCGGACGGCTATTACATATATATGCCTGCTTTGTTCCAAGCACACTATTGGTAAAATCGAGCAAGCCTGTTTTGTCTATATATATCTCGGAAGCTAATGCTACCTTGAATGCACTGTTTCCGGGATTTACAAATCTTCCCATTGCGTCCATCTCCTTTACTGCCATATATCTCTATTAAAGCATATTTCAGCGGAATTTTCCATAGAATATGCTCATGATATCCGCAATTTTTATAAACTGCAAAAATCCCGGAAATCCGCTTACCTGCAGACTCCGGGATTTTATAATTACATATGATGTGCCACATCTATTCTGATAAGTGCCTTCCTGAGTGCAAACTCTGCTCTCTTTACATCAATCTCTGCTGTGTGGTTTGAAAGGCGCTGCTCTGCCCGCTCCTTTGCGGCCTGTGCGCGGTCTATGTCTATCTCATCAGGCCACTCTGCAAGCTCTGCTAGAAATGTGACCTTGTCTCCAAGTATTTCCGCAAAGCCTGAATGGATTGCGGCTATTTTCTCCTCGTCGCCGTTATGGATAGTCACGATTCCCGGTGCAAGCACTGTCGTGAGCGGTATATGGTTTTTGTATACACCAATCTCTCCGTTTTGGGTATTGAACTCGAGGAAATCTGTCTCTCCCTTGTAGAACACCCTGTCCGGTGTGATTATTTCTATGTCAAAAATGTTATCTGCCATGAAATCACCTCACATTACTGCATCTTGGCACGGACTTCATCTATGCTTCCAACGTTTAAGAAATAGCTCTCCGGTACATCATCATGCTTTCCTTCGAGTATCTCCTTAAAGCCTCTGATGGTCTCGGCGATAGGCACATATTTGCCCTCGAGTCCTGTAAACTGTCCTGCTACGAAGAACGGCTGTGACAGGAAACGCTGCACCTTACGTGCACGGCTTACTACAAGCTTATCCTCCTCTGAGAGCTCATCCATACCGAGGATTGCGATGATATCCTGCAGCTCCTTGTACTTCTGGAGTATCTCCTGGACAGCGTGTGCCACCTCAAAATGCTCCTGTCCCACGATACGCGGATCAAGTATACGCGATGTGGATGCCAGTGGGTCTACAGCCGGATAAATACCAAGCTCTGCGATAGAACGCTCAAGTACTGTCGTGGCATCGAGGTGTGCGAAGGTAGTCGCCGGTGCCGGGTCTGTAAGGTCATCTGCAGGCACATATACGGCCTGAACCGATGTGATTGAACCGTTCTTTGTTGATGTGATACGCTCCTGAAGAGCTCCCATCTCTGTCTGCAGTGTCGGCTGGTAACCAACGGCTGAAGCATACGTCCTAAAAGCGCTGATACCTCTGAACCTGCCTGGGTGAAACGGAAGATATTGTCCACAAAGAGAAGTACATCCTTGCCGCCTCTGTCACGGAAATACTCTGCCATCGTAAGTCCTGCCAGGGCAACTCTCATACGTGCTCCAGGTGGCTCGTTCATCTGTCCGAACACCATGGTGGTCTTGTCGATAACACCTGACTCCTTCATCTCATAGTACAGGTCATTTCCCTCTCGTGTACGCTCTCCTACACCGGTAAATACTGAGTATCCACCATGCTGTGTAGCGATGTTGTGAATAAGCTCCTGGATGAGCACCGTCTTTCCTACTCCGGCACCTCCGAAGAGTCCGATTTTTCCACCCTTCTGGTATGGGCAGAGCAAATCTACAACCTTTATTCCTGTCTCAAGCATCTCCTGCGATGTAGCCTGCTCCTCAAAGCTAGGCGCAGGTCTGTGGATTGCCCATTTCTCCTCTGTCTGTGGAGGCTCAACCTCATCGATAGGCTCTCCGAGCACATTGAACATTCTTCCAAGTGTATTCTCCCCCACCGGCACAGAAATAGGTGCTCCTGTTGCGATAGCATCCATGCCGCGGACGAGACCATCAGTAGGTCCCATGGCGATACATCTGACTGTATCGTCGCCCAGATGCTGTGCAACCTCAACGACCAGCTTTCCGCCGTTTTTCAGCGGCACCTCGACTGCATCGTTTATCTCAGGCAGATTACCCTCTGAAAACTTGATATCCAGAACGGCACTGATAACCTGTATGATTTTACCTACATTTTTATCTGCCATTTATAGTTTCTCCTTCTTTTTTAATTCATATGATACACTTGCCTTTTTGGCCATTCACAGACACACATGCCTGCCTTCCCATGACCGGATATGCATGTATCACTCTATAGCATTAGCTCCTGCAATTATCTCAGTAAGCTCCTGCGTGATTGAGCCCTGACGCGCTCTGTTATATTTCAATGTCAGATCACTGATCATATCCTCTGCATTGCTCGTAGCAGAATCCATCGCCTGCATTCTGGCTCCGTTTTCACTGGCATATGACTCCACCAGTGCTCCGTAAAACAGGCTTGTCACATATTTTGGAATAATAAGCTCCAAAGCCTCCTCCGGATTCGGTTCAAAATTCATGAGAATATTGGAGTCCTCTTTCTCATCTGCCCCATTCTCATCCAGCTCCACCGGCAAAAGCTTTATGAGCTTCGCCTCCTGTGTAACTGTGTTTTTGAAATGGGTATATGCGAGGTAAATCTCCCCCACCTGACCGTCTGTAAATGCCTTTAACACTCTTTTGCAAAGTGCCGCAGCATCCTCGTAGGTCGGGTCCTCCATCATCTCCGGTGCACTCTCAACTATATGATAGCCCTTTGACGTAAGCAGCTCCTCGCCCTTTGCTCCCACAGCGTATATGTCGAGCTCTTCTTTTTTGAAGTCTCCGTGTGTGATGAGCTTTACTATATTGCTGTTGTATCCGCCTGCCAGTCCACGGTTTGATGTCAAAACGACTACCGCCTTCCTTGGCGAATCACCGGCCTTTAAGTATGGGTGCTCCAGATTGCCGCTCTTTGCAAGCATCGAGCTGACTGTCCTGTACATATAGTTGAAATACGGATCTGTTGCCTCCGCATGTGCTCTCGCCTTTTGCAGCTTGACGGTAGAAACGAGCTTCATGGCCTTTGTGATCTGCTGAGTACTTGTAATACTGCTTTTTCTGCGCTTTATGTCTCGCATCGAAGCCATTTTACCACCTGCCTTCTACTAATATCCAACCGTCTAACGGAACTGCTTTTTGCATTCCTCGATTGCCTTTATAAGTGCCTGCTCCGTATCATCGTCCATCACCTTTTTCTCCCTGATTGCTTCAGGAATCTCAGGATATCTGGTATCAATGAAATCAAACAGCTCTGCCTCAAATCTTAAAATATCCTCGATTTTGATATCGATAAGATACTTCTTTGTCGCAGCATAGATTATGATAACCTGCTTCTCTACAGGCATCGGCTTGTACTGCGGCTGCTTTAAAATCTCCTTGATTCGTGCTCCCTGTGCGAGCTGCTCTGCTGTGCTTGCATCAAGCTCTGATCCAAACTGTGAGAACGCTGCAAGCTCTCTGTACTGAGCCAGCTCTACTCGGATAGGTGCTGCAATCTTTTTCATTGCCTTTATCTGCGCCGAGCCTCCAACTCGTGAAACTGATAGTCCTGCATTTATGGCAGGTCTGAAGCCCGCGTTGAACATCTCTGTCTCGAGATATATCTGACCGTCTGTGATTGAGATAACATTGGTCGGGATATATGCCGATACATCACCCGCCTGTGTCTCAATGATAGGAAGGGCTGTGAGTGAGCCTCCACCAGCTTGTCTGACAGTCTCGCTGCTCTCTCCAGAAGCCTTGAATGGAGATAGAAAACATCTCCCGGATAAGCCTCTCGTCCAGGCGCTCTCTTTAAAAGGAGTGAAAGTGTACGGTATGCTGCTGCATGCTTACTGAGATCATCGTAAACTATGAGCACATCCTGTCCGTTTTCCATCCATTCCTCACCTATAGCGCAGCCTGAGTATGGCGCTATATACTGTAACGGTGCAAGCTCTGATGCTGTCGCAGCCACTACTGTCGTGTAGCTCATGGCTCCGAACTCCTCGAGCTCATTTACTATGGATGCAACCGTAGAAGCCTTCTGACCGATAGCTACATAGATACATTTCACACCCTGTCCCTTCTGGTTGATTATGGTATCTATCGCGATAGCCGTCTTTCCGGTCTGTCTGTCTCCGATAATAAGCTCTCTTTGTCCTCGTCCGATAGGAACCATTGAGTCAATAGCCTTTATACCGGTCTGAAGCGGTGTATCTACTGACTTTCTCGAGATAACTCCCGATGCTACTCTCTCTATCTGACGATATTTGTCCGACTGGATAGGTCCCTTTCCGTCGATTGGCTGTCCGAGCGCATTTACTACTCGGCCGAGCATTGCATCGCCTACCGGCACCTCTACCACTCGTCCTGTGGTCTTAACTGTATCTCCCTCGTTGATATTGCGCTGCTGTCCAAGTAAAACAGCACCGACATTGTCCTCCTCGAGGTTTAATACCATTCCATATACTTCCCCTGGAAATTCCAAAAGCTCTCCCTGCATCGCATTCTCAAGACCATGAATACGTGCGATTCCGTCTGCCACCTGAATGACTGTTCCTACATCAGCGACTTCGAGCTGGGAAGCGTATCTTTTAATCTGCTCCTTTATTACTGAGCTGATTTCTTCCGGTTTTAGATTCATGGAGCGCATTCACCTACTTTCAATTGTATTTTTGTCAAATCGCGGGTGAGTCTTTCTAATCTGCTGCTGACAGATGAATCCACCACTCTGTCCCCGATTCTGATTTTCATACCGCCTATGAGCGCGGTATCCACCTCAAAATGCATCTCAAATTTCACGTATTTTGTCGTGTCAAGAAGTCGTTTCTCCACAGCAAGCTTCTGCTCCTTTGACAGCTCAAATGCAGATGTGACGTATGCTGTTCCGATATTTTGGTACTCCTTGACTCTGTCAAGAAAGTAGTCGAAGACTAAGGTAAGCTCTTTGTAATGATTCTTTTCTATAATCATCCTCATAAGCCCTACCAGCTCCGCTGAAACTCTTCCCCCAAATATTTCTTCGATGATTCTGACCTTTTCTTCTTTATCAATCTGCGGATGATCCATCAGCTTTGAGAGGTCATCATTTGCAGCAATGATTTCCTTTACTGCCGTTACCTCGTCAGACAGGCTATCAAGCCTGTTGTCCTCAAGGGCAGCCTCAAACAATGCATCACCGTATACCTTAGATACTAGCTTAGCCATGTTGATTCTCCCATTTCCTTAAGTGTCTCTTCAACGAGTGTATCCTGAATGTCTGTGGTGATCGAAGCTGCGACAGCCTTTTGTGCCATAAGCGATGCTATCTGTATCATCTCCTGCTTCATATCATCCATGGCATGCTTCTTCTCAAGCTCTGCCTCTTCTCTGGCTCTCTTTATGATGCGTGAAGCCTCTTCCTTTGCATCATCCACAATCTTGTTCTGGTTTTTAAGCGCCTTCTGTCTCGCCTCTGTGAGAATAGCCTCGGCCTCTTTATCGATATCCTTAAGCTTTCCCTCGTACTCTGCCTTTAGTGCTGCGGCACTTTCCTTGTCGGCAACAGCTGTGTTTATATCGCTTTCTATCCTGTCCTGTCTGTCCTTTAACAGCTTCCTTGCAGGATTGAAAAGCAGATACGACATCAGCATGAAAAGGAAAAATACTGCAACTGCCAAAAGTACTGTATCAAAGAGCAACTGCGCATCCAGATTAAACAAAAATGTATATCCCTGTGCTAACAACTTTTACTCTCCTTTCCGTTGGCTGTATCGCCGCACGGTAATCCTCTGCGGCAAACCGTAATATACTATCCGAGCGGATGAACGAAAAGTAAAAGTAATGCAACAACGAGACCATAAAGACCTGTTGTCTCTGCAACCGCCTGTCCTAAAAGCATGGTTGACATAATCTGTCCTCTTGCCCCCGGATTACGTCCTACGGCTGCTGCACCATGTCCTGCTGCGATACCCTGTCCAACACCAGGTCCGATTCCGGCGATAACTGCCAAACCTGCACCGATTGCTGAGCATGCTCTGATTAAATCCTGTCCATTGATATCCATAATTGAATCCTCCTAAAAATACATCTTATAGTTTTACTCATCCGTCTCACATGCCTGTGTAACGTATGTCATTGTCAGCATACAGAATACATATGTCTGAATTGCTCCTGAGAACAAATCAAAGTATACATGCAGTACTGACGGCCACGCTATGGCTATAAACCTTAGCAGACCATATACCAGCGCCATGATAACAGTTCCTGACAACACATTGGCGAACAAACGCAATGATAATGAGATAGGAATTGCAATCTCACTGATAATGTTGATTGGCGCCCATATAGGCAGCCACGGCGGCAGTGGTGAACACATACCGGTCCAGATATCCTTTGCGCTTTGATGCTTAGCCTTATTGAATCTGATCATGAAAAATGTAATAAGTGCAAGCGCCAGTGTGGTTCCGTAGTCGGCTGTCGGTGGTCTTAAGCCAAACAAGCCTGAGATATTACTCATCAGTATAAATATAAAAATCGTGCTGATGTAGTTTACAAACCTCGGAGCCCACTTACCCATGGTTCCCTCAACCATCTTGTCGAGCATCTCTACGATGAGCTCGATGATATTCTGAAAGCCGTCCGGTACTTCCTTTGCTTTTTTAAGCTTCCTGTTTGCCACTATAGCGAATATGACCATAAGAGCCATCACTATGAGGATACAGGCATGCGATGTGGTAATCCAGACCTCCTGACCGAATACCTTTATCGAAAAAATACCATGGATCATAAAGTCGATATTGTCTGCGTTACTTTCCAGTAAAATCGCCTGATTCACATTATCACCTCCTCCTTATTAAGTTTACCTGCTGTTTTGCTACTCTGTCTCCATTTCGCCGGCGGAAGATGCATCACTTCTCCCGGAAAATCTGTCTGTCACCTTCATAAATAAAGGCTGTAAATACGCTGAAATCTTGAGCCCCAGCATACCGACAAATGCCATTATCAGATTTCCAAAATTAAATAGCCCCAATATAAATAACAGGACCGCAACAACAATATACCTTAAAAGTGATTTTGCTACGATCCTGCGATTGGCATCCTTTTGTCCATATATGGCGGTCGCGTCATATATGACTGTGGCGATATTGACAGCCATACCAACAGCTATCGCTATCCCATACCATAAGCCGATAGAATATGAAATTTTGTCTGTGACAAACCATACCCCGATAAGCTGCACAACAATCCCGTAAAAAACTATCCCAAATACAAGTCCCGGCAATGCGTCATTTATTCTTTTTAACATCCTTCTCTACCCTGCTAATACTGTCTGATATCTCTGTTTCCGTAGTACTCTGCCTGCCCGGTATCTGTCTGACGGCTCTGCATCATCCTCTGACTTCAGGAATTTTTGAACCATGCGGTATATATTGTTTGCCCCCGCAAACGCTCCAATGAAAAACAATGGAACAGTTACCCAGTCCGCTCCGGTCTTTTTCCCAATCCACACACCGGCCAGTGTGCAGAGAAATATCGGCACAATCATGTTGATTCCAAACTGGAAAACCATGATAAGTGCGTTCATTACCTCTTTCTTATTATCTCTTTTCATATACAAATTATTATATCATTTTTATTGCTTTTGTCTACATTTTTATGTGTAAAATGCATAAAAAGTACATGCGTTTCATGTCAAATCACGTCAATTTGACACAATAATTGCAGTATTATCACTATCCACAACGAATGCTCCCATGTCAAAAGCCTCTGTGTACACCACAAGTGCTACAGCACAAGCGTCACCTCACGGCCTGTGTGCTCATACCTGCGAATTGTAACCCCCGCTGCCTTAAGCATCCTCTTTGAAGCTGTCACGCTGGCTGTGCCTCATACTTGTCACAGTCGTAGACTACTTCCCTGATGCCGGACTGTATGATTGCCTTAGCGCACTCATTGCACGGAAACAATGTGACATATATGGTCGCTCCCTCAAGGCTTCCGCCCCTGTAGTTTAAGATGGCATTGAGCTCGCTGTGTGTAGAATAGAAATACTTGTTATCCTCTCCCTCTCTGGCCCAGGTGAACTCATCATCTGAGCAGCCAAGAGGAAAGCCGTTATAACCCATGGAGAGTATCTTGTGCTCCGGGTCCACTATGCACGCACCCACCTGGGTATTCGGATCCTTCGAGCGCATGCCTGAAAGCATCGCTATGCCCATAAAATACTCATCCCATGAGATATAATCCTTTCTCTTTTCCGAAGCTCCCATATATACGCCTCCATTCAATATTGTCTATCACATATTTTATTACTTGGTTCCGAAAATTCTGTCTCCTGCATCTCCGAGTCCCGGCACAATATATTTGTGCTCATTGAGATGATCATCGAGCGCTCCTATATATACATCCACATCAGGATGTGCCTCTGTGAGTCTCTTTACTCCCTCAGGAGCTGCAATTATGCACATAAAGTGGATGTTTTTCACACCGCGCTTTTTGAGCATATCAAGTGCTGCCACTGCTGAACCGCCTGTTGCAAGCATCGGATCTACACAAATACCTCTCTGTTTGCGCAGTCTGCCGGAAGCTTGCAATAGTACTCGATAGGCTCTGCTGTCTCCGGGTCACGATACATGCCGATGTGTCCAACCTTTGCGGCAGGGATGAGCTCAAGCATGCCCTCCACCATACCAAGTCCGGCTCTTAAGATAGGAACAACTGCAAGCTTTTTGCCCTTTAATTCCTTTACAGTGGCCTTACAGATAGGAGTCTCAATCTCCACATCTGTAAGCTCCAGATCTCTTGTTGCCTCGTAGCACTCAAGCATCGCAACCTCGCTGACGAGTGTTCTGAAATCCTTTGAACCTGTGTCGGTTCTTCTCATAATTCCAATCTTGTGCTGAATCAGCGGATGATCCATAACTACTACCTTACCCATAATATTTGTTCTCCTTTGTCTTATATTGTGTTATATTTGTTTGTCTTTTATGTATTTGCATTTAAGCGCTTTACCAGCTTCTTAAGCGTAGCCCTGAGGCTTTCATAGCACAGTCCGTAACTTTGAAGTGTGCCGCCATAAGGATCCAGTATCTCAAGCTCATCGCCCACATACTGTGAAAGCACAAAGACCTGCTCCGGGTCGATATCGGCAAAGCTTTCTATAATGCGCTCGCGCTGTGATGACTCCATGGTAAATACCATAGTACTCTCCGTGATATCCGATTCCTCAAGCTGCGTTGACACCATGCCCTCCGTGGAAATGCCATTGCTTATGAGCACTGCCTCTGCCTTCTGATTGACCGGCTCCGGAAACTGGACAACAAGTCCTCTCGCCTCAATCTCCATCGGCACCTTGAGTACAAAGTCGTTCATGATGCCCTTTGCCATCTGCTCCCTGCATGTGCCGGTCTGTGCGACAAAAATGATTTTGTCATACTTCACATGTGTGTCTATCACCTGATGGCCTGCCGCCTTTAGCATACGGTTCATGATGGCCTGTCCTATACGCGGTGTGGAGAAGCTCTCCGAGAAAATCACATCCACATCAAGCTCATCACAATCCCTTAATATACGGTAAAGCTCATGGGCTATCGAATCCTCATCCGCCCTGCTTCCCATCGACAGGACAACATCTGCATCGTAAAACTGCTTTGTCTCCTCTGTCGCAATGACTGCTATCTTTTTGCCATCATCCCTGTGCGAAGCCACAAGCTCATTTATCTTCGCAATCACATGCTTTCTGGTACCGTCCACGATGACCATGTCAGCCTTTGGCGCATAGTGCTTGTACTTCATGCCGGGTGCCTTTGGCTTTCTAGTATCATCTGCCGCTATGATTCCCGGATCTATGACGACCTCTTTGCCTAATACCTTTGAAAGCATCTGTGGTGTGATATAGCCCGGGCGCAGCACCATAGGTGTATCCTCTGTCAGGTCAATGATGGTGGACTCTATTCCTATGCCAACCGGTCCTCCGTCTATAATCATGGCTATTTTGCCGCTTAGATCCTCAGCCACATGTGCAGCCTCTGTAGGGCTCGGTCTGCCGGATGTGTTGGCGCTTGGCGCGCGATAAGGCAACCGCTTCTTCTTATAAGATCTAGCGCTATAGGATGATTCGGCATGCGCACAGCCACCGTGTCCATGCCGCCTGTTGTGGCATAAGGCACTGCATCGCCCTTCTCCACTATCATGGTAAGAGGTCCCGGCCAGAAAGCATCCGAAAGCTTCCTTGCATCCTCCGGCACCGTCTTTGCAATGCGCTCCAAATCCGAAAAATCTGATATGTGTACGATAAGCGGATTGTCCGACGGACGTCCCTTTGCACTGTATATCTTCTTTGATGCCTCCGGATCTAAAGCATCACCGCCAAGCCCATACACTGTCTCTGTCGGAAACGCTACAAGCTCACCGGCTGCAATCAAATCACCTGCCTCCTGCATGAGCTTATGGTCTAAATTGTCCTGATCTATTTTTATAATTTTTGTTTCCATTTTATATCCTCACCGCACATACTACAGTAATATACCATGTGCAAACACCAGTTTTTCTAAATAATCATGTGTTTTTATTGTAACTCTTCAGAGCAACCTCGAAAGCAGGAAAATCTGCTGCTTACATGTAAACATGACGTATCAGCTTTTGTTCTCGGAGGTTCTGAATTGTTTTCTATTTATTATACAATAGTAACAATAGCATTTCAAGTTTTACTCAATATTTGGTAATTTTTATATAAGATTGTGTAAAAGTAAGTACAATTTTATTTGGCATTGCATTATTCTGTGTTTTGTACTACAATGCAGATAAGCCAATAACGGCGAATAATGATCATTATTTTATAAGGAGGATTTCATTATGGCATACGTAATTTCTGATTCATGCGTTAGCTGTGGTACATGTGCTGGTGAGTGCCCAGTAGGAGCTATCTCTGCTGGTGATTCACAGTACGTAATCGATGCAGATTCTTGTCTCGATTGTGGTACATGTGCTGGTGTTTGCCCAACTGGAGCAATCAGCCAGGGCTAATTTTTAGCATACTGTAAGAAATAAAGACGACCTGTTATGGGTCGTCTTTTTTTGTGTTGTAATCGTCTTTGTATTGTAATCAATTTTATGCTGTAAGCGTTTTTTGCAGTAACTATTTTTATAGTGTAAGCGTTGTCATGCATGCTCTACAGTCTCACCGGATTAAGCTCATGCGTATGCGTCTTGTCGCGTCCCTTCTTTCCCTTGGTGTCTGCAGCGCTTATTTTTTTATCTGCGGGCATGTCCGCGTTCCTTTTCCTGGAAAAAGCCCCTTTCTGCGCAGATTTCCGCGTATGGCAGCATCCAGCTTTTTATATCTCTCCTCCTGCGCAATATCCTGTTCGCGCATCAGATAGTTCATTTCCTTTAATATCCGCTCCTGCACCTCAGTGGATATCTGCTGACTCAGCTCCTCATTGTTCAGTGCTATGGCTCTCCCCACGATATTGCTCATCAGCTCGCGAAACTCATCCATACGCTCATCTGCCGTGCGGCTTCGATATGTATGATTGTATCCCGGCAGTTCATCGTGATATGCCGGATTATACCCTGACATCTCCTGTTTCACCGTCTGATTTGTGATATTCGTGTAATTTACAGGCTGCACGGATTTTTCCATAGCCGCAGGATTCGGTGGATTTAATGGCTCACCTGGTGCATCCGAATGAAGCATATCACGGATTGCGCGAAGCTGATACCCCTTCTCCTTAAGCTCCTTTATCCTCAAAAACTGTTTTATATTATCTCTCGTATAGTATCTGTGACCAAGTTCATTTCTAGGCACATCAAGTCCCAGCTCATCCTCCCAGTAACGCAACACATGAGTCTCCACATCCACGGCAGCTGCCGCATCGGAAATCATGTAACGTACTTTCTCCAAATTGAAGTCCTCCTGTCTGAAATTATATTTTATTCGCTATACGCTTTTGGCACATCGAAAAGAACCAGCACTGCGAAAAAAGTTATATCGCTGTACTGGTTCAATTATAGCCTTGATAGAACTCTCATTCAATTGGTTTCGGTCGCAACTTTCGACATATAACTCTCTGTCTTAAGCTATCCAAACAGCTCCTTGAGAGCCTGTGCATTCTGTGCATCCGCAGATTTCCTGTTCTCCTGCTGTATCTGCGTATAAACCTCCTTGCGGTAAATCGGCACCTCCTTCGGTGCACTTACACCGAGCTTAATCTGGTCGCCTCTGATTTCCAGAATAGTAATCTCGATGTCATTATTAATCACCAGAGATTCACCCTTTTTTCTTGTAAGAGCCAGCATACTATTCACCCGCCCTTTCTTTTTTCCCTTTTATGATGTCATAAATCGGGAAATGCACCTTGTAGTCATCCTCAACTATAAGCTGTGCTGCTTTGTTGCTGTCGGTATTGACCACAATAGGAGCCTTTAAATTGCAGGCAATCTTTGTGATGTCGCTAGGCACATTTACAGTGACGATCACATACATATTCTCCCCATTCAGATCTCCAAGAGGTGCAAGAAGCTCCTCGTTGACCGTCGGCTTGTAGTCCGGCATGATGATATCCGGTGTCATGACAGGAAATGCAATGTCTCCATCATCCATCGATTGAAGCCACATGATAGACTTCTTATCATTCTCCTTCTCCGAATTGTATATCAGAGTGTAGTTTTTCAGCTCCGAAAAGCCTATCATCCCCTTCTCCATTGTGATGATTTTGTCCTGTGGGATATCAATTTCCCCAAATATTCTCGTTTTTGCCCTCATGGCTTCCTCCTTTTCGCCCGCTCCGCGAGCGTTATATAACCCGGTAGCTGTGTACCGTTTTTAAAATTCTTACAGATAATCAAGCAATGTCTGTGAGTTTGCCTTTGATGCCGCTGTCAGACTGGACTGATATGCATTGTACATAGCGTAAAAATCAATGATTATATCAGAAATATCCCTATCCTCATTGGTCGATTTAAGCTCCTCTATGGTCGTCTGCTGCTCATCAACTCTGTTCTTGATGAGAGTGAGGCGGCTCTTTGTGCTTCCCGAATTGGTGAGTGCCAGATTTACCTTATTCAAATGATCATCAAAGCGTGTGATGTACTGGCTGTAGGTCTTTTGCAAATTGTTGTCGGCATAGTCAGCTCCTGCTCTGCAGCCTCTAAATATGTCTTAAGCTTTGCCTGTGAATCCTTGTCAGAGTACTGCTGTTGCTGCATCATCTTCTTTATCTGTGAGACCTTGTCGTGAGCATTGACAGCATTCTGCACTACATCAATCAACTCATCCACATCGCGCTTGATGCCTGTATCCATGACGTCCTTCGCCTGTGTATTGACAGTGATATCGGTGCTGTTTGCCACTGTGTATTTGATTTCCTGACTTGAAAACTTAAAATCCACTACCTTTGATGGATCGGAGTATATGATATCTCCTGCTGCATCATGAGGTACATTGCCACCTGCATCGAGTGTCACAGCATTTGTAATATCCTTGCAGTTGTAATAATACTCAGGTCTAGCATCACTGCTGTCAAAGCCTGTCTTTACATATGTGACAGACAGCTTCTTTTCATTATTCTTAATTGAAGCAGCTACATTTTTACCAAAAACAAATTCACCGGTTTCCTGTATATATGCCGTATCATCAGCAGAGAGCTTTGATGGGTCAAAATCAGACACACTCTTGTATACAGTATAATCTGTGCCCTGTGTCAGCTCTTTTCCATCGATAGAAAGCTTCACATCATCTGTCGTATTACCGTAGCCCAGACGGATTCTCTGGAAGCTGTGCTCTGTGACATCTGTGGTACAGTCAGGTGTTGCCGCATTTATACTATTTGGAACAGTCACGCCATTTGTATAATACCGCTTCTCTGACAAATCAGCGGCAGAAAACTCCTGTGTTATCTGATATGTGCTCTTTGTGTCCTTCTGGAATGTGAGCTTTGATGATGTGCGGTAGCCCGTAAATACCGTTCTTCCTGCGTAGTCTGCATTGCCCTCTGTATACACCTGCTCTGACAGCGCTGTAAGCTGCTGTAATATAGTGTTTCTGACATCAGCTGTGAGCGTATCTGTAGAGCCGTTTACACACTGTGTACGGATATCTGTGAGGAGTGATTTCATGTTGCTAAGGGCTGTCTGTGTGACATCCATCCACGAAGAAGCATCCGGGATATTGTTGTCCTTGTACTGGTCAAGATGCGACAGGCTGGTCGACAAGCGAAGCGATCTGATTGCGATAACCGGATCCTCTGATGCCTTGGATATCTTCTTTTGAGTAGTCATCTGGGTATTGTATTTGTCCACCAAAACCTTTGTTGAATTGATATTTGTCTTGGTATTTCCCATTATCATATTGTTTGTGATTCTCATATTATGCCTCCCGCTTCTATGCCACGCCCGTATCGTTTATGAGCTTATCAAGCATCTGGTTCATAACCGATATGATTTTAGATGCCATATTGTATGAATACTGGAACTTCACGAGGTTTAATGCCTCCTCATCCTCATCCACACCTGATACCGATGTTCTTTGGTTTGCAATAGTCTGCTCCAGATTGCTATAGAGCTTGTTGTAGGTCTCTGCCTTTTCCGTATCCACTGACACATTGGAGATGATTGTCTCAAGGAATGATTCCGCTTTATCGCCTCTGTATACTGTTTTCTCCGACTGCAGCTTCTTTAACTCATCAACTATATCACATGAATCTGTCTTGACATAGTCTGTGGAAGTCGCAAAAAGCGATACATCGTTCATCACATCCTTGTTTACGGAGAAATTGGCCGCTGTCATCCTGTAATACGTGTTGGAGCTGCTGTTTATTGTGGCAGTCTGTCCATCAGGCAGCTTGCTGTAAGCCTCTGATTCCGAGAAATCATATACCTTGGCTGTGTTTGTGATTGCTTCAAAAAATGTAGGTGGTGTATCCCCATTCAGATTCTGTCCTTTGCTCTCTATCTGATTGAACATCTCTGAAAAATTTCTGACAAACTCGTTGAGCTGTGTCATATAGTAAGGGATTCCCCTCGCATTTATTGCAGAGCCCGCATTTAAAAGATATCCCTCTGCCACAGTCTTTTCAGGGTCTGCTATGGCCTTGTCCTTGCTCAGATTAAATGTTACAGACTTGATATTGCCCTGCGCATCCACCTGTGCCTCCCAGCTGTCATAGCTGTAGCTGATATTATTTACAGTGATTTTGCCGTCCTTGTCCGGCAGATTGAGTGATTTTATATTGTCTATTGATATATTCTCCACTGTGAGCGAATACGAATCAGCCTTTGTGACCTTACCCTTGAAATTCTCCAGATTATCACCGTCTCTCACCTCAAAGAGAGCTTTCAGGCTTCCCCCTGCGGTTCCGGCTGTCGCGGAAAACTCCATCTTAGTATCTTCCCAATATATTTTATACAGATCGTCGTTGTCTGTCTGATTGTTTTTCGTCTTTGACGACTCACAGATGAGCTTTCGGTAATCCTTGCCCTCCACAACCTTCTCTCCATTTATATAGAGCGAGAAATTTGTGCCGCCCAAGTTGTCTCCATTGGTGTTTTGCACCTCTGTCTCATTATAAGATACATTAACAATCTTGGACAGGCTGTCGATGAGATTCGCCCTCTCATCCCTAAGTGAGCCGGCCTCGACACCGGTTCCTGTCTCTATCTGGTTAATCTCCTTATTTAACAGTGAAATTTTCTCACTGATTGAATTGATTTTGTCTACGTTGTTTCTGATTTCTTCGTTGCAGTCATCCTGCAGCTTTGAGAGATTGTCACTCATCTGGTTGAAATATGTACAAAGACTCTGTGCACTGCTGATAAACTGATTTCTCACTGTCTTGTCGGACGGCTTGCTGCGCAGTGTATCAAGGTCTGAAAACATCTGTGAAAAAACACTTGAAAATCCCTTTACCGATGAACCGTTATCCTTAAAATAGTTCTGAATCTGGTTCATGTAATAAAGCTTCTGCTCATAGCGTCCATAGCATGAATTATTTTCCCAGTATTTATTGTCATAGTACAGGTCGCGCTGCTGCTTGATTGAGGTGACTGTAACACCTGTGCCGACGCTGCCGTAGCGGGCTGTGACATTTATGGCATCCTTTGCCTGCAGGGTAGCCTCCTGCCTGGTGTATCCGGTCGTCTTGACATTGGCTATGTTGTTGGCTGTTGTATTGGTCGCTACCTGAAATGAGCTCAGAGCGCTTGACCCTATATGTAATCCAAAAAATGTTGAAGCCATATCGACTCCTCCTGTTCATACTCTCTTGTCGTATCCTAAAACTATATGAGCTGTACTATGAGCTCCGTCATCTGGCTGATTACAGTGATAAAACGGCTTGATGCGTTGTATGCTGACTGATACTTGATCATGTTCGTCAGCTCCTCGTCACTCGACACACCCATTATCTGGTTTCTCTGGTTGTCTATGGCCGCTGCTGTCGATGTCATAGTGTCTGATGACGCCTTATATATGCTGCCGTTTGTTCCGAGATGCGAGATTATCTTGTCATAATATCCCTCAAAATTGCACTTCGACGTATCCTTTGGGTTGATGTATAGATTCTCTGCTGACCACGCCTTTGTAATCTGGTCTGCAAGGCCATAGTTTGCGGCTCCGTCCTGCTTGTATGACGGCATCAGTGTCACCTGTGCCGCAAGCTTTGGATTTACTGAAACATTTCCAAGCTTGTACCATGATGAGTTGTTAGCCTTTGTCTCATCATTGTATACATAAAACTGTTTGCCATCTATTTCCATCTGCGTGTAACGGTCATATCCTTCTCTTGCAAAGAGCTCATGCGGTGGCAGGCTGCCATCAGCTCCTACCGAGCAGTTTGCCGTATCCAAAACCGTGTATGTGGTACCGTCTGCCGCTGTGTATGTGGTATTCGGACAAAATATATCGTTCATGGCCATCATGATGTTTCGCGCCAGATATGATATCTCGGCCTGTGTTTCCATGACCACATTGTCCTCCACCCTACTGTAATTCTCCTCGCTCATGAAATCATAGGTGCCATACTCTGAGCCTCTTGATACAAGGAGTGCCTTCAGGCTTCCTATATCATTATTCAGGCTGGTTGCTATGTTGGTGGTCTGCGTGCAGCCGACTCTTTCAGCCAGCGCTGACGGCAGCGCAACGTCGCTAAACACCGGCATATAGCTCTCCTGTGTAGTAATATGAGGCCAGTAAGGTGTATAAAAGCCTGTACCCTTTTCCTCGGTGAGGCCTATATGGTTGCACTTGTTATCCTGTACAAACTGCTGTCCCTCGAGCTTGATACGCACGTAGCCTGTGGAATCCTCCTCAGCCTCTATCTTAGCGTAACCTGCGAGCTCATCAATCAGACTGTCCCTGGCATCGCGCGCTGTCATGGCAGTCTCTACACCGCCTGACTCTGTCTTTTGAATCTCAAGGTTGAGCGCATAAATCTTGTCACCGATTTCGTTGATTCTGTCAACCTGGTCTTTAATTTGTAAGTTGATATTTGACTGGTATTTCTGAAGATCAGAATAAACCGTATTGCATCTGGTCAGAAAAAGCTCGCTCTTTTGGATGATAAGGTTCTGATTCGTCGAATTCGTCGGATCCTTGCCATACTCCTGAAAAGCCTGCCATAGCTCTGATATACTCTCCTTAAACTCAGCACCGTTCATCTCCTGCATGATATCCTCCACATATGATGTGGTGCTGTAAAGTGTCGAGTAAAAGCCCTTTCGACCATTCTCCTGCCTATACGATTTATCTAAGAATATATCCCTGACATGTGCCACATCCGATACGGAAACACCCAGTCCGCTCTGCTGGATGTTAGTGCCCGCTGTAGGGTTATTTCTGGTGATATAATGTTTATCTGAAAATCTTACCTGCTGGCGCACATAGCCTGTCGTATTGACATTGGCCATGTTGTTTGCTGTTGTATTAAGAGCATTCTGCGAGTTTTTAAGTCCGGAACTGCCTACGTAAAAACTTCCGAATCCATTTGCCATGTCCCTGTCCTCCCGGTTAATGATTATTGCTTTGCATCAAAACCGCTGCTGCCTAAGATATCGCCTGTGTTATATGCATTTCTGTCATAATTGGCGGTCTCCGGCGCCTGTTTCATGCTCTTGAACAGGGTGATGTCAAACTCTGTAAGCTCTATTGCCTGAGCAAGTAATTGTGAGTTTAAATCGTTGATTTCTTTCATCTGTGCAGCTGCTTCAATCAGACTGTCGCGCGCTGCCGTAAGCTTCGCCTGAATATCCGGCTGTGTGCCGAGATATCCAATCAGCCTTGTGACTGTCATCTTCTCATCTGATTTGCCCAATACATTGGCAATATCTGTGAGAAGTGAAACCTGCTTATTGCTCATAATAAGAAGCTCATCGCCTGCCTGCTGATCCAAATCAGTTATTGCTTCAAGCGCAGGGATATCGGCATCTATGATTATCTGACGTTTCTTCTCCCCATTTGCAGCGAGTGTTCTGTATACTTTTTCTTCCTCTGTGAGCACATTTATAAGCTCTTCCACTAAACTAGCCACTATAAAATCCTCTTTTACCTTTGATATATGATATGATTATCATATTATAGAGAGTTGTACCTCTCTAACAGCTTGCTGGCGAAATCATCTCCACTGACCTGATACTGTCCGGAGTCTACCATGTTCTTAAGCAAAGCGACTTTATCTTCCTGATGTCCGAAGCCTCTGATACTGCTTTTTCGCAATCTGGTAATCTCTACCGGCCTGCGAAATTGATACCTGATCAGACATCCTAGACGCGCTTTGTGTCTTTGCTGTCTTTGTTGTTCTTGATACGCCATACAACTGGGCTATCTGATTATATGCATCTATACGCATAACAGGATCTCCTTTCTATTTATATTTCATCCTTGAAATATGTAAATTTTGCTTCCTGACATATTTATCGGATGTTTTTTTTATTTCTTTATAGACCGTGGAAAATTTTTGGTTACCGATCGCATCCTCCTGTGAGAATCGTTGTGATGTGAGTGGATTTAATCCCCTCTGTCACTGTCTGCAAAAGTATGCGGTATGTATCCTCCACAAGCTCACAGTCCGACGGTTCAATCCCAAGCTCTGCTGCTTTTTTAAGAATGAACCTGACCTTGTCATCATCATGCTCCACCGCATAGATGTCATCAAACATACCTGCATAGTATCTTTCTAAAAATCTGCGCTTTGCAGCTGTCTCGATTTTAGTGCCTGATGTGGTAAGCACATACAACTTCGTGCCTTTTTCCTTTGCCTTCATGGCATACTCCTTTACCTGCATCACAGGACGGCACCACTCATATGTATCCTCACCATGCTTACTGCAGTAGTCTGCCCACTGCACATCTGACATTCCTATCTGAAATTTTCCGTTTACCTTGTAGCACGGACTGCTTAAAGTGCCGTCTACGTCTATGAACATTGCCTGCATAGTGTCTGCTCCTATATAGTTAGTTTATGCAGCTATAATAACATAAATCCCGGGGGATTTTCCTTAATCCTACCTGCTCATATCATAATAGCGCGCATATATTCCGTCCTGTGCCAAAAGTTCCTCGTGTGTGCCTCTTTCAGCAATGCCACAGTCAGCTACCACGAGAATTTCATCCGCATTTCTGATTGTCGAAAGCCTGTGGGCGATGGTGATAGTCGTTCTGTCCTTTGCCAGCTCCTCCAGACTTTTCTGGATAAAGCGCTCGCTCTCATTGTCAAGGGCACTGGTTGCCTCATCAAGTATTAGCACAGGCGGATTTTTAAGGAACACCCTCGCAATGGAAATCCTCTGTTTCTGCCCTCCTGACAATCGGGTGCCTCTCTCACCGACAAACGTATCGTATTTATCCGGCAGCTCCATGATAAAATCGTGTATATTCGCCTTTTTGGCCGCATCTACAATCTCATCCATCGTCGCATCCGGTTTTCCATAGGCGATATTGTCCTTTATACTTCCGCCAAACAGATAAACATCCTGCGAAACCAGTCCAATCTGCGAGCGAAGGCTCTCAAGCGTGAGCTTTCTCACATCATTTCCATCTATTGTGACCCTGCCATCAGTTACATCATAAAACCGAGGAAGCAATGAGCATATTGTCGTCTTTCCGCTTCCTGACGGTCCAACAAGCGCAATTGATTTTCCTGCCGGTATCTCAAAGGATACATGCGAAAGCACCGGTGTATCATCATCGCTATAGTGGAACGAAACATCCTCGTAACAGACATTTCCATTTACATTTTTAAGCGGTTTTGCATCAGCAGCATCAACTATCTCCGGCTCAGTTTCCACCACCTCTAAGAATCTTCTAAAGCCCGAAAGTCCCTTCTGCATCATCTCAGTCAGCTCTACAAGTATCTGGATAGGACTGATAAAGATGCCTATATACAGCGCATACATGGCAAGATCGGATGCTCCATCCTTCCATGCGCTATCAAAAAACCACCGAATACCAGTGTGACAAGATACATCATCCCCTGGAAAAATGCATTTCCGCTCATAAAGCTTCCCATACATCTGTAATTTGCATCCTTTGAAATCAGGAAATTTTCATTACTTCTGTTAAATTTTTCCTGCTCGATACGCTCATTGGCAAATGACTGCACCACCCTTATGCCCGCCAGAGTATCCTGAAGACTCGAATTAATATCACCGATTTTTCGCCTGTTATCCATAAAGGTTTCCTGCATTTTCTTATTCTGTCCATATGAAAATACAAGCATAAGCACCACAAGAATAAGCATAGGAACCGCAAGCATACGGTTTATCATAAACAGAAAAATGAACGAACCGATTATCTTTATAAGCGATATAAAAAGATTCTCCGGTCCGTGATGTGCAAGCTCCGATATATCAAACAAATCAGATACGAGCTTGCTCATCATCTGTCCTGAATTATTCTGATCATAATACGAAAAAGAAAGCTTTTCATATTGGTCGAAAAGCTCCTTTCTCATGTCGCGCTCCATCCTCGCTCCCATCATGTGCCCCGCATATGTCACATAATACCTGCACGCAGTCTGTATGATATATGCCACCAAAAGGCCTATTGTAATAGGAATCAGCGCAGAAATGATTTTTCCCGGTGCTCCTGCAAAAAGGGTTTTGGTCAGCGTGCGAAGCAGCTGCGGAAACGCCAGATCTATGGCACTGATTATTGTTGCGCAAAGCAGGTCTATGAAAAAGACTGCTTTGTAGGGTTTGTAGTATTTGATGAATTTCTTTAATGTTTGCATGGTGTTCTCCTGGGATGTTCTTTTTGAAACAATTTGTTTCTCAACGTACATCATTATATATAGGTAAACCTATATATGCAATAGGATAACCAATGAAAACACAGGATAACACCTGATAAATAACATAGCATTTCGTCTATAGACGAAATCTATGCGAAATTTTCACCTTGTTATGCGAAATCCATGTGAAATCACAGTTGTTATATTTCGCATAATGACATATAATATAATCAAAGTATTGCTATTAAATTATTATGCGGAGGTGCCACATGGAATATTTATCTTGCTCAGATGCATCAAAAGCAATGGGATTTTCTGTACGAAGAATCCAGCAGATGTGCAAAAACGGTGAATTGCCCGGTGCAATAAAGGAAGGACGTAAATGGTTAATCCCTGACGAAACCATACACATGAATCATTCGCGAAAAATAAATCTCTGCCAATAGGTGTATCTGATTTTAAGCTTGCAACCACCGGCTATTATTATGTAGATAAGACTCTGATGATACGTGATTTTCTGGATAAAAAACCGATGGTATCTCTTTTCACACGCCCAAGGCGTTTTGGAAAAACTCTGAATATGGATATGCTGCGCGTATTTTTTGAAAAAACAAACGAGGATACATCTGTTTATTTCAAAGACAAACAGATATGGCAATGCGGCGATTACTACACTAAACATCAAGGACGGTATCCTGTCATTTTTTTGACCTTCAAAGATGTTAAAAGCATGACCTGGGAAGAAACCTTTCAAAAAATCTGCAGGCTTATATCTCTAGAATTTATACGACATAACGAGCTTGAGACAAGTTCTGTTTTAACCGCTTACGAAAAAGAACAATATCATCTTCTTGCCGGAGACAGCGGGGATGAAGTCGATTGTCAGATGGGTCTGCAGCTTTTATCATTACTGCTTCATAAGCATTATGGAAGGGAATGTATCATTATCATTGATGAATATGACACACCCATCCAGCAGGGGCATACCTGCAATTTCTATCCGGAAATAGTAAATTTCATGCGCAATTTTTTCTCAGGAGGACTCAAGGACAATCCACACCTTGCCTTTGGCTTTCTTACAGGAATACTGCGTGTAGCAAAGGAAAGTATCTTCAGCGGCATGAACAATCTGAAAACCTATTCTATTCTCGATGATGGCTACAGCTCTTATTTTGGTTTTACTGAAAAAGAGGTAAAAGACATGCTGCGATACTATGGAAAAGATGATAAATATAATGAGCTCAGCGAATGGTACGATGGATATCGTTTTGGCAATACAGAAATCTTTAATCCATGGTCTGTAATCAATTATATCTCTGACAACTGCTTTCCGAAAGCATTCTGGCAATCCACCGGCAGCAATGAGATAATCGGAGAAATTATCCAGGCAGCTACGCCTGAAATTACCAAAGACCTTTATAAGCTGCTCTGTGGTGAAAAAATCGCAGCCTATATTGATACCGGTGTTATCTATCCCGAGGTTCAGAATAATCCATATAGTATATACAGCTTTCTTCTGGTAGCCGGATACCTGAAGGTTGCCAATATTTATCCGCAAAGCATGGAAATTTCATGTGTGACGTTGCTATTCCGAACAAAGAAATTACTTTTGTTTACGAAAAGGAGGTTCTAAACCGCACCAACCAAAATAGCCTTGCCATATCTATCAGTCAGGCTATCTTTTCCAAGGACACGCAAAAACTCCAGGCTCTGCTGGAGGATTTTATGGTAAAAAGCATTTCTTCTATTGATGGAGCTAATGAAGGCTTCTATCACGGAATGATGCTTGGTCTTTGTGCCATACTTGGAAACCGCTACAAGATACGCTCAAACCGCGAATCAGGCCTCGGTCGATTTGATATTCAGCTTATGCCTTTAACAAAGGGAATGCCCGGATTTATCTTTGAATTTAAACACACTAAAGATGAACATACCGATTTATCTGCATTAGCCGACAGCGCCCTGCAACAGATAGAAGCAAAGAAATACGACACAGAGCTGCGCGATAATGGTGTGAATTCAATTATAAGCATCGGTATTGCTTTTAGAGGGAAAAGTGCTGTGGTGAGGAGAGGCTAAAAATCTCACCGAATATTAGTATAATCCAAAAAGAAGCACATGCAGCTTGCCACCCTATCACCATCATTGCGATACAAATGAGGCTGATCGGTCTCAAACTTATACACCTGTCCCCTATGGATTTCCTGCACATGGTCGTGACACTCGACCGTTAGCACACCGTCTGTGACTGTAAGATATTCGCGTGTTTTCTCGCCGTGCCCACCGCTTGTATACACGCGCCCGGCTCCACATCGATACGGTATACCTCAACCTCCCTTGAGTCCTCGTATGGGAAGCAGGTCCATACCCTGTACTGTCCCAAAAGCTCCTTTGTCGGGACCAGATCATCCGGAGATATGAGCGCATAGTCCACTCTTGGCGGATCTATAAGTCTTTGAAACTCAATTCGCAGACCGCTTGTGATTTTACCAAGCACTCCGATAGATGGATTTGCTGTGCCCTTTTCTATCTGAGCAAGCATGCTTTTACTCACACCGGTCTGTTCCGCTACCTGATCTAAGCTCATGCCCTTTGACTGGCGTATTCTTTTTAAATTTTCAGATACATTGTGTGACAGATAATCCATACTCATATCTCCGTTTGCTTTTAATTCTCTAACTATACTGTTGATAATCATATAAGGTAACTATTCGTAATAGTTACCTTACATGTTGTATTTTATAAGTTTTACAGTGCCCTGCGATACAGCATCTCGATATCGCACTGGCGTGAAGCCCTTGGATTGACAGCAATGTTGCCGCTCTTCATGGCATCGACAGCCATCGGCTCTATCTTGCTTTCTATCTCTTCCTTTGTGACTGTTCCGGTTTTGCTGGCATTGTTGATTGCGATAGTCAGATTCTCAGGGATTCCGATGTCTGTGCAAAGCTCCCTGATTGCATCTACAAGCATCATCGGCTCAAATTCGTCCGCATACGCAGGAATCGGGCTTATATCATTGTAGATGGTCAGATACTTTCCATGATCTGCAAGTGCATTGTACTCTGCGATTACAGGAAGCAGCACTGCGTTTGCCACTCCGTGAGGCACATCGAAAAATGCGCTGACCGGATGACTCATCGCATGCACATTTCCAAGCCTTGCAAATGAGAATGCTATTCCTGCAAAAAGCGAGCCTGTCATCATGCTTCTGCAGCCTCGATATCGTTTCTGTTTGCTACAAATCTGCGGATATTTTTTCCGATAAGTGCCATGCTTTTTCTGCCAGTGCATCAGAAAATGGCGAAGCTGCTGTGGATACATACGCCTCCTCGGCATGGATAAATGCATCAATTCCGCATGCTGCCGCTACGCTTGCCGGTGCTGTTGTGATGAGTCTGCATCTAGTATTGCATATTTTGGCAATATCTCGTAGCTGAATACTGTGAGCTTATAGTTTCTGCTATGATCTGTGATTACAGAGAATGCTGTCACCTCTGAGCCGGTTCCTGCGGTGGTTGGTATCGCAATGAGCGGTACGATTGGTCCCGGCACCTTGTGTGCTCCCTCATAGTCTGTGACGCTTCCGCCATATTTGGCAACCACACCCACTGCTTTTGCCACATCCATCGGTGAACCGCCTCCAAATGCCACGATAAAGTCTGCGCCCGACTCCAGATATTTTGCTGTGGCTTTCTCCACTGTTGCGACAGATGGATTTGCCTCTATATCTGTAAAAGTGTCTGCTTTTATGTCAACTGATGCCAGATAATCTGCTGCCTTTTTTACAAGTCCCATCTTCTCAAGATGAGGTCCTGAAATGATGAGTGCATGCTTACCTCCAAGCTTTTTGGCTATTTCCGGCAGCTTTGATAGACTGCCCTTTCCCACTGTGATGTCCTGTGGCACCGAGAAATTAAATGTTTCCATATATAATCTGTCCTTTCCGAATTTTTGTATCTCATTTCATGTATATAATTTTACGTCTTAAGGTATTTTAGCCTAAATGTACTAGCTTGCTTTCTTGGCAAGTACCCTGTCTATTGCAGCATCGATAACCTTATCCAGCTCAACCTCATCTGCCTCCGGCATAAGTGTTGCAGCATCCTCATCTGAAATAAGCTCAACAAGTGTACCAAATGACTCCTTGTATTTCTTTTTACAGAAGACGAAGAATACCACGCCGAGCGCACACCATGCAAGCACGATGCCCCACTCATGAGCGATAAGTGTTCCGCCGCTTCCCGGTATACAGTACATGGCAACCATGAAGCCTGACATGATAACTGCCATTGTTCCAAAGAACTTGTATGCGGGAACCTTGTAAGGTCTTGGCATATCCGGCTCCTTCTTGCGAAGAATAATGAATGAAAGAGCAACCATGCAATATGCCACACAGCAGCCAAAGTTGCCGGCATCACTGATCCATACAAGCATTTTTCTGCCTGCAAAAGGTGCAAGCATTGTGAGAGATCCGATGAGAATCAGTGCATTGATTGGTGTCTTGTGCTTTGAATGAAGCTTTGCAAAAAACTTTGGAATCATATATGACTCTGCCATTGAGTACATGGCACGCGAGCCACCGAGCAAAAATGAGTTCCATGAGGTTACGATACCGCACATTCCGCCGACTATTATAACCTTTGCCATTATCTTTGTGTTGAATGCGGCAGCCATTGCATCTGCTGTGACAAGTCCTGTTGCCTGCTCTGAATCAACAATTGCCTGTGGCCCCATGACAAGACCTACCGCAACAATGACAAGTGCATAGAACACAACTGCCAGAACTACTGATAAGATAAGTATTGAGCCGATTTTCTTTGCCGGAACATTGATCTCCTCAGCCGCCTGAGGTATTACGTCAAATCCGATAAAGTAAAATGGTGACAGAGCTGCCACTCCGATAATTGCCTTTACGTTCAGACCTGCAGAGCTGCCTGCAAACATCTGTCCATCCAGGTTATCAACTGTTCCATTGATTACCGATGCAATTATCAACAAAATTCCGGCGCCACCAATAATACATGTGAGCACAGTCTGCAAAATCGCTGCTGTCTTTGCACCGATAATGTTTATCATCATAATTAAAAATGCCACAACTATCGCCACAATAAGCCATGAAGCATAGATATCAAAGCCTGCTACCGTATACAGATAGCCCTTCAAAAAGCCCGGCCACAGATATGTGATGATTGTTGGGAAAGCGCACGCCTCAAAGCATGCCACACTGACATATCCAAGGATAATCATCCACGTACATATGAATGAACCTGTCGAACCCATTGCCTTGTAGCTGAATACATGCTCGCCACCGCACTGAGGCATGGCTGCTGTCAGCTCCGCGTAGGTCATTCCCACGAAAAATATCATGATACCGCCGATTACGAAGCCGATTGCGGCACCGAGCACTCCGCCCTTTTCAATCCAGCCTCCGGTTGAGACAACCCAGCCCCAGCCAATCATGGCTCCAAATGCAATTACAAGTACGTCCCAGGCATTCAGGACTTTGTTAAATTCTGATTTTTTCTGTTCCATTACTTGTCACCTCCAGCTTCTGTCTTACTTTCATTCTCTATCACTTTTCTTGCCAGAGACTCAATAAGCTCCGCTGTGCCATCCACTCCTAACAGGCTGCTGTCTATAAGCATATCTCTGTTGTGTCTGTCGCCTCGGTTGCTTCCTGTCAGCGCCATATGACGCTTATGATAACGCTTATCCTTTTCAGTGATAAAAAGCTTTGCATCATCCTCCGACAAATTGTGGCTCTTCATTACGTTTTCAATCCTCACTTCATCCGGTGAATATATGAAAATACGTAAAATCGGTTTGTGTTCCTTTAGTATATAGTCTGCTGAACGACCGATAATCACGCATGACTCACGGTCTGATAATTTTCTGATTATGGTTTTCTGGACGTGAATTGCACGCTCTGTGAGGTCTGCATATTTGGAGAAAGAGCCTCTGACATCACCCTCTGCACCTTTTCCGGCGATGGTGATACCTTCCTCAACCTTTTCCATGATATCCTTCGGAATACCGACCGCTTTTATGATTTCATCTACAGTATCCCTGTCATAAAATTTGATTCCCAGGTCTTTAGCAACCTTTTTGCCAATCTGGTTTCCTTTAGCGCCATATTCGCATCCTATTGTAATAACAAGATGTGCCATTTCGTTCCCCTCGCTTTTCTTATATATACATCTTTATACTATGTTGATATGAAAGTTGCTAAGGTATGCATCGACGATACCTTTTGACACTTTAATCATATGTTGTTATATAACTTGTTCCGCTTAGTTACCTATATTCTTTGTTTAAAAGAAGGGCGCACGAAGCTAATCGTGACGCCCTTGTCCTTTTATCCGGCTCGTAAAATCTGCCGCAATATATTCTGTTACCTGCCTCAAATATAATTCAAACCTTCTATGAAAGTGACTCAACAGTTTCCTTTATAATATCAAATGCCTTGTCGCACTCTTCCTCGCTTACGATAAGCGGTGGAACCATACGGATGATATGGCTTCCGATTGCTGTGATAAGCATATGACGGTCGAAGCAGCCATGCTTTACATCTACACCTGAGATTGTATCGTCAAACTCAACACCAACTAAGAGTCCCTGATGTCTTACCTCTTTTACGTGTGGAAGCTTCTCAAGCTTAGCTGCGAAATAATCACCAACCTTCTTTGCATTTCCGGCAAGATCTCTGTCAAGCAGCTCGTTTACTTCTGCAAGTGCTGCTGCACAGCATACAGGATGTCCACCAAAGGTTGTACCGTGTGAACCGGCTGAGAATGCTTTTGAAACCTCCTCTGTAGCACATATAGCACCGATTGGCATTCCACCGCCAAGACCCTTTGCCATAGAAACGATATCAGGTTTGATGCCGTAGTTCATGTAGCTCATTACAGCTCCGGTTCTGCACCATCCTGTCTGAACCTCATCGATAAGGAGGAGCATGCCCTTCTCATCACAGAACTCGCGAAGTCCCTTCATGAATTCAGGTGTTGCAGGATGAACACCGCCCTCGCCCTGTACAGGCTCAATCATGATAGCGATTGTGTTCTCTGTGCAAGCATCCTTGAAAGCCTTTAAATCATTGTAAGGAGCGTATGAGAAACCGTATGTCATAGGACCAAAGCCCACCTGGCATCCGTTTCCAGGCTGTCCTGTAGCTGACATAGCACCGAAGGTTCTGCCATGGAAGCCGTCCTTTGCAGTTACGATGTGATATCTGTTTGGACCATATTTCTCTATACCATATTTACGAGCCATCTTAATCATAGCCTCATTGGCCTCAGTTCCTGAGTTCTGGTAGAAAATCTTGTCCATTCCGATAGTCTTGCAGACCTTCTCAGCAAGCAGCGCCTGTGGAATGGTGTATGGATAGTTGAATGTATGCATGATGTCATCCACCTGATCCTTGACTGCTGCAACAACCTTAGGGTTTCTGCTGCCGGCATTGTTTACGGCGATTCCTGCGTAAAAGTCAAGGTATGGTGTGCCATTCTCATCATACAGATACATGCCCTCAGCAGTCTCAGCGATGAAATCGAAACGCTCATATGTCTCAATCATATACTTCTTTACTTTGTCTTTGATGTCCTGTGCTGTTAATCCTGTGTCTTTTAATTTCATAATATATTGCCTCCTAATTTAAATATCCTTGTGATTTTGATAAATAAAAAAGAGCAAAGTGCTTCACCGGTTAGCGTCTTTGCTCTTAAATATTCATAATTAATATGTAGTTGTTTGTTCGTTTTCTTTTGTGTATTATTTTGAACAAGTAAACAATATCACGTTCAATATATTGTGTCAACAATTTTCATTAAAAATGCGAAATACCTCACAATTATCAGTTTAAAGACACTTATACTTAAAATTATAAATAAAAACTGTCATTTAACACTTAAAATATTATTTTATTGTAATATTTTGTGCATTATATTGTCTGTGCATTATTCTGTTGCTATGTTCCTTTTCATCATTTATATATATTATAAAGAACATGATACACATACCACATTATACGTATTTCTTTCCATTAAATAAAAAATCCGGGTACTCTCATTTGAGTACCCGGTCCATTGACCTGTTGCTATGCATTCTTTACAAGCTCCTGTTTACGGAAGGTGCGGAACAATCCTATCTGCTCCAGTGCCTTTGCAATGCCGAAAAAGACAATTGAATCTATCGGCCACATAATAAGATTCTTCAGTGCACGCATTGGAAGGATTGCCATCAATGCCTGTCCATACAGTACCTGCAGACACAGAGTATTAAGAATGACATTGCAGATGAGCATTACTACAAACTTCGCAGCAAGCACTCTCCATATGGTAAGCTTTTTCTTATAAAAGAAACATCCATATAAAACACCTGCAAGCATTACAACAAGTGTAAGCTGTGGACAAAATGGTCCTGTAGGCTTCATCAGATACTTGATGATGTCAAGCGCTCCGTGGAAAACAGCTCCGGCAACCGGCCCAAACAGGTAATCAACGATACCATTTGGAATACCGGAAAAACCGATACGGATAAACTGTCCATATTCGATGGAGAAATATCCAAGGATAACGGCAACTGCAGCAAGCATTGCCATAGTTGTGATGGTTCTGACCGATTTAAGCTCTCGGGCAGAATCGGTGAACAAAGTAACGAATTTTTTCATTAAAAAATTACCTCCTTTGCAGACCTCACCGAACTACAACAGGAGATAATTAATATCTTCGGATGCAGCGGGATGCGACTCATGTACCGCAAGATTTTCTTTTCGTCCGGGTGACAACTCCCTGTTCATCCGGCACTTAACGCACATGTGTCTACTCTGCTAAAATTTATTTATTTGTAACGTATTAAAGTATATCACACTCTAATATCAAATCAAGTCTTTTTATTCAATATAATAATTAAAGGGTCAAAACACCTTTTGACCCTCATATCTTATCATATCCTATTATTTTATTTACTCTATCTTGGATCCGGACGATGCTTCATGTCACGGATAGGAATATTGGCAACAAGTGCCGGAACCATTCCGTTGTTAGAATCAGACTCGGTCTCTGTGATTTTCACATCAAGAGCTTCCGCATCAATATCCATATAGCGGGAAATAACCTCAATGATATCCCTTTTCATCATCTCCATCATCTCCGATGAGCAGTTTGCACGGTCAGAAACCAGCACCAGCTTCAGGCGATCCTTTGCAACATTACCAGAAGATTTCTTTTTAAATAAATCCATTATACCCATGGTACGTATCCCCCTTTAATTTTTCTTAAACATATCCTTTAGCTTTTCAAAGACACCATGCTTCTGGTTTAAATCAAGGAAAGGAACCTCCTCGCCCATGATACGGCGACAGATATTCATATATGCCTTTCCTGCAAGGCTGTCTGAGCCAACTAACGGCTCACCACGGTTTGTAGAAATAACAATCTGCTCATCATCCGGTACTGCTCCGATTAAGTTGACTGCAAGGATCTCTGTTACATCATCCACATTCATCATATCACCGCGCTTAACCATATCGACACGCAGACGGTTGACAATCAGATCAATGCGCTTCATCTCATTTGCCTCGAGAAGGCCAACAATACGGTCAGCGTCACGGATTGCTGATACCTCAGGTGTAGTGACAACAAGTGCACGGTCAGCTCCTGCAACGGCATTCTTGAAGCCCTGCTCGATACCTGCCGGGCAATCAAGCAGAATATAGTCAAACTCCTCACGAAGCTCATTGATAAGCTCAACCATCTGCTCCGGTGTAACAGCATCCTTGTCCCTTGTCTGAGCTGATGGAAGCAGACACAGATCAGGATATTTCTTATCCTTGATAAGGCCTGACGTATACGACATTTGCCCTCAACGACGTCTACGAGATTGTATACAATACGATTCTCAAGTCCCATAACAACATCCAGGTTACGCAGTCCGATGTCAGTATCAATCATAACAACCTTTTTATTTAACTGTGCAAGACCTGTACCAATATTTGCTGTGGTTGTGGTCTTGCCCACACCACCCTTTCCTGATGTGATAACGATTACTTCGCTCATGAACTTTATTCCTCCTACGTTCCTAAATGCTATTTAAAATATTTTTAGTAATTGGTTCGATGTAAATATATCCATCCTTTGCGATGGCTATCTGTGCCTGCTCCTGTGCCGGCTTTTCCTTGCGCCTTACCCTGTGCTTTGGCTGAGGCTCGTCCGGACTCTTCGCAATCAAATCACCAATCTGAATCTGAATCGGCTGCATATCAAGTGCAAATACAAAACAGCTCCTGTCACCTGTGCATCCGGCGTGAACATTGCCCTTTAATGCACCAAGAATAACGATATTGCCCTGAGCTATAATCTTGGCTCCCGGATTGACATCACCTATGATTGTGACCGAAGACTCGCTGGTAATCACCTGGCCTGACCTAAGCGTACCACGGTAAAACTGCTCGGGAACACTGACTGTCGCAACATTCTCGCACTGCTTCTGCACTGCCTCATTAAATGCCTCAACCTGCTCCTTCATAATGGCTTCCTGCTCGGTACCACTCTCCACAATGCACAAAATCTCAATTGTGGTATTTTCCTCAATAGCTGCAATTATCTGCTGCTGCTCTTCATCTGAAAGATGCCTTCCCTCAAATGAAATAGCAAGCTTTGCGTTTTTAAAAAAATTGGCGGATGCCTTAAACTTCTCCACAACTGCCTTTATCAAATCAGCAAATGGCATATCCGCATCTAAAATTAAATTGATTCCATATTTATTACTCTTTATCGTAACCGACTGTGACATGAGTACCTCCAATATCATTTAATATGAAATTCATTACTCCTAATTATACATTTTTATGTGGCTTCACGCAACCTTTTTCTGTAGGCTTCATTAGGCTATACTGCCCAACAGACCTTTTATAATCTATTTCTGTTCTGTTTCCTTATCTTCTTTATCCTACTGCCGAAGACAAAACATCAGATTGTCTACACACCATGTCGATAATTTCAAGGAAGTCTTATAAACTACTTCTTAAATTTATATTTCCCTTTTCCGTGACCGGATACCGGTTCAATAATATCTGCCTTTACCAAATTGGAAAGAAGTTTTGAAGCACCTGAACCTTTCAGCTCAAGAAGTTCCATAACTGCACTTCTTCCAAACACCTCATCAAAGCCAAACTTCTCAAAAAGTCTATGGATATGAATCGTCGTTTTTACCGAGAAATCACTACCTTTTTCGGAAAGTACACTGTCAATATCCACTTTTTTGTCCTGAATATCCACTTTTCCATTCTCAATATCCACTTTTGTATCCCCAATGTCCACTTTCTCTTCGTTCAAGAGTCCACTTATATGAAGATTTCGATTACGAAGCTCATTTTTCTCGTTACATATTAGATAAAAGCATGTAAAATTTCTTTTACATAGCTTAATTGCGGTCTATTTAGCTTGTTTCCTGACTACTCAGGAAAAATATTTCTACCCTCGCCCCACCTGTATTTTCAGAATTTGAAAGTTTAATACCTCCACCATATTTTTCAGCCACAGTTTTTGCAAAAAATAGTCCCATCCCATAATGGGCTTCGCCATTTCTACTTGTGTCATCCATAAAAAACTGCTCTGTGCCATGCAATAATGCTTCTTTTGTAAATCCTGATCCGCTATCCTCCACAATGAATGTCAGCCGGCCATCCTGCTCCTTTGCG
>ENA-OQCX01000043-OQCX01000043.1-human-gut-metagenome-genome-assembly--contig:-NODE-43-length-55948-cov-11.946723_pt1 | contig 55948 bp, 57 predicted proteins | sample MGYA00242762_ERZ504587 | MGnify/ENA primary metagenome ERZ504587 (study PRJEB26092, sample SAMD00036337) | human gut metagenome | host: Homo sapiens | study: EMG produced TPA metagenomics assembly of...
TTTCTTTTTTGTTTATTGTCCATATAAATGTTATCTCAAAAAGTACGCACTGTAAGGCGGAAGCTCAAGGCCACCGTTTAATGTAACCTGTTTTCCTGTTATCAGGTCTGTTGCTTCGCCCTTTCCCATATCAAAGCCTGCGAAAAACGGCTGGTCAGCAGCATTGATGCACACGAATACCTTTTCGCCCTCACATTCTCGACCGAAAACACACTGTCCGTTTGTGAGCACTACCGAATAGAAATTACCGTAGCATAGTGCCTTTGACTCCTTCTTTGCTTTTGCAAGCTTTGAAATCCACTCAGTCAGCTCATTGTACTGCGGTGCTTCAAAGCATGCTCTAAGTGCCGGGTCACCATCCTCTTTTTTTGCTTTCTCGCCCCACTCACTACCATAGTACACGCAAGGGATGCCCGGCATGCCAAACGCAAGTGCATAGATTAGTGGCAGATGCTTTTCATTTGTCAGTATGCTTGCCACTCTTGTCACATCATGATTATCCACGAATGACAACAGGTGCTTACCCTTGTAAAGCGTCCACTGCTCCGGTCCGAACTGTCTGAGAAGCGAATGATTTATCTCAAACATATTCATGGAATTAAAGCTCGAGTACAGACCCTTATAGCACTCATAGTTCGTTACCGAGTGAAGCATCGCATCATTCATAATCTGGTTGTAGTCACCATGCAGTGTCTCTCCCACCAAGAAGAAATCCGGCTTTAGTGAGTCGCAGAACTCCCTTAGTCTTCTGAGGAAATCATGGTCGAGGCAGTATGCCACATCAAGTCTCAGACCGTCTATATCAAACTCGTCTACCCAGCCCTTTATCGCTGAAAAGATATGCTGTATTACATCCTCATTTCTCAGATTAAGCTTGACCAGGTCGTAATTGCCTTCCCAGCCCTCGTACCACAATCCATCATTATAGTTTGAGTTGCCGTCAAAGGCTATACGGCCAAACCAGTTTACATATGGTGAGCTTTCTCTGTTTTTAAGCACATCCTGGAACGCCCAGAAGCCTCTTCCCACATGATTGAACACACCATCCAGCACTACCTTTATGCCGTCCTTGTGCAGATTGTCACAGACCTGTGCGAAGTCCTCGTTTGTGCCAAGCCTTGTGTCTATTTTTGTATAATCCCTTGTATTATATCCGTGTGTATCAGATTCAAACACCGGTGAAAAATAGATTGCATCTGCCCCAAGCTTTTGATATGAGGTATCCAGTCATTCACTTTCAAAATTCTGTGCTCCAAAACACCATCATTCTCAAATGGCGCCCCACAGAAGCTAACGGATAAATCTGATAAAATACACTTTCATATGCCCACATTATTTTGCCCTCCCTTATAGTTGTGTAGTGGTTTAGTATCTGTTATCTATTATACACAATTATACACTTATATGCCACAGTTTTTTGTTACTTTTTACCTAAATATAATATAACGATTAAAGGGTCAAAAGGTATCATAATATTTTTAGTTACGTCTTCTAATAAAAATTTCTGTAGATAACACACGCAATTACCACATGAATAAAGAAAATAAGAGGCATCCCCTTTACAAAATACCAGTGCTTTGTCTTGTGCCTGAAGGCATACATCCCTGCCCATGTGCCAGCGCTTCCGCCCAGCAGACTGAGTCCAAATAATGTCTTCTCAGGGATTCGCCATGCGTGTGCCTTAGCCTTATACTTGTCAATTCCCATGGCAGCAAAGCCTGCTATATTCATAAGAAGCAGATAAATCAGAAAAATTTTCATATAAATGATTCTCCTACATAATATACGTTTTCTTACGAAATATGCACTACTGCATATTTCTGTACTAAATATTTACAATATATAATCATATATTAATAAGTCCATAAAAAACAAATAGCCCGGCCATTAAAGGCCGGGCCGTAAATTATTAATTCTTAGCTTTTTTAGAACCCTTAGCCGGTGCAGCCGCCTGCTTTTTGATGGCGCTCTTGCCAGATAAAGCTTCATCACATACCACAGCTCTGTAGCGATGCAGATTGAAGAATATGTTCCGCAAAGCACACCTACCATGAGTGGTAATGAGAACTCTCTGATTGATGTATGACCAAAGATAAAGAGTAACAATACCATGACAAATGTAGTAAGCGAAGTATTGATGCTTCGTGAAAGTGTCTGTGTAAGGGACTCGTTTGCTATATCAGCAAGCTCATCTGCTGAGTACTTCTTAAGTCCGTGAAGGTTCTCACGGATACGGTCAAAGATAACGATTGTATCGTTGACTGAGTAACCTACGATTGTAAGTATACATGCGATAAACGTACTGCGACTGAGATTCTGATAAGTGCATATGCTGTGACAACAACAAGTACATCATGTACCAGCGCAAGGATAGCACTTGAAGCAAATCTGATATCCTTAAATCTGAACCAGATATATAACAGCATGAAAATACATGAAATAATAACAGCCTTTACAGCGTTTGTCTCATCTCTCCACTGATTGTTGACTGATACTCTGAGTCTCTATAGTTGATTTATCAACCTTGAAATCCTTCTCAAGGAGATCTGCGAGATTCTGTCTCTCATCGAGTGAGAGTGTACGTGTCTTTAATGTGACATCATGGCTGCCCTGAACTGTAGTAACCTGTACTGCGCTGTTGCCAAGGAGCTTTGATACTGAAGGCACGATGTCCTTCTCAACCTCTGCAGCTGTATAATCCTTGCCAAAGTCTGCTGTGGTTGATGTACCACCTACAAACTCAAGACTGTAGTTTAATGCATTGCCGCTTGTAGCACCGAAATAAATCATGCCGCCGATACCTGCAAGTATGACTACACCTGAGATAACAAAGTATTTGACTCTGTTTTGTACAAATCTGATAACCCTTCTCTTCTTTGCCTTGCCGTAGAACTTCTCAGCTCTGACACCGACACCGTAAAATGCTCTTGTAAGGTATTTTGCAATAAAAAGAGCTGTAAACAGTGACAGAATAATTGAAATCATAAGTGTGTATGCAAAGCCCTTTACTGTACCTGAACCGAGCACCATAAGCACAAGTGCTGCGATAAAGGTTGTAACCTGTCCATCGAGGATGGCTGAAAGAGCCTTCTTGTAGCCCTCATTTACTGCAGCAAGCACTGATTTGCCACCTGCGATTTCCTCACGGATACGGGCAAATACGATAACGTTTGCATCTACTGCCATACCGATACCAAGGATGATACCCGCGATACCCGGCAGTGTAAGTGTAATCTCAAACCAGTAAATAAACAGTACTGTAAGCATTGAGTAGAGTGCAAGTCCGATAGATGCAACCACACCGAGTATACCATAGAGCACAATCATGAATATCATGATTAAGATAATTCCGATAATTGCAGCCTTTACTGCATTTGTGAGCGCTGTTCCACCGAGCTGTGCGCCAACAACATTTGACTCTAACTCCTCGAGCTGGAGGTTGATGGCTCCGACACGGATAAATGTTGCAAGGCTTGTTGCCTCGTCGTAATCCTTCATTCCGTTGATTACACAGTTACCATCTGAGATAACGGCGCTTACTGTAGGAACGCTGATGAAATGATCATCATAGTATATACCGATTGACTGTCCTGCATCCTTTGCCTTCTTTGTGGCATCTGCATGTGTCAATAGCCTTATCCTTGAGCTTTAATGAAACAACAGGCTCCTTGGTTGATGTAGATGATGACTGGTCATACTGGGCGCTTGCATCCTTTACATCGTTACCATCGAGTATGACTGAGCCATTGGCCTTTAGTGTGTCAATATCATAGTTGAGCTTGTAGCCGCCCTCAACCGATGTGTCCTGTGTATAGTTGGCATTTCCGTCACTGTCATACTGGGCGATGAAGTACAGTGATCCCGGACTTCCAAGATCCTCGAGTACCTTGTTAGGGTCGTCAACACCCGGAATCTCTACAGTGATACGGTCATCCCCGCTCTTGTATACAGAGTACTCTGTTGTGTAGCTCTCTGCACGCTCCTCGAGCTTTGCGATAGTATCATTTACGTCCTTGTCTGAAGGATTCTTGTCCTTGATATGGTAGGTGATTGAAACACCACCTGAGAGGTCGAGACCAAGCTTGATATTCTGATAATCCTTATCCTTGGTACTCTCACCATTAGCAGTTGCCTCCTGCTTTTGCTTTGTGTCGGTGATTACTGCAGTGGAATACCAGCCCAGCAAGCCGATACAAATGACTGCCACAAGGATAATCACCCAACTCTTTCCTTTTTTCATTTTCTTATACCTTCCTGTCATTTTGCTACCATCCATATAGGTATACAGATGGCAAATATATTCGCACACGGGTCACAAATACCGCTATCCGTTTCCCGTGACAAATTCAAATTATTGTGCATCATCTGCCATATCAGCCTCTGCTGCCTTAATCATGATAGCGCACTCTATACGCTTCTTCTGCAGCTCACAGCCTAAATCATAGGCATCAGTGATTGTGCCGTGGAAGTTGTATGAGTTGGCGGCACAGCCACCGCTGCAATAGAATCTGGCAAAACAGTTGCGACATTTTTCCTTGGCATAAACATTACAGCACTTAAACTCATCCTGGATGTCAGTGGCCTTGATGCCATCCCAGACATTACCCATAAGGAAGTCCTCATTGCCCACAAACTGGTGGCATGGATATAAATCTCCCCATGGAGTCACTGCCAGGTACTCAGTTCCTGAGCCACAGCCGGAAAGACGCTTATATACACAAGGTCCTCCCTCTAAATCTATCATAAAATGGAAGAAATTGAAGCCGTTTCCTGCCTTGTTTCTCTTTACCATCTCTGCTGCAAGTCTGTCGTACTCATCAAAGAGCACAGGTAAATCAGAATCCTTAAGTGCATACTCATCTGTAGGCTGTGCCACAACAGGCTCAACCGAAATCTGCTTAAAGCCTAAATCAGCCAGATGAAGCACATCCTTTGAAAAATCAGTATTGAAATGTGTGTATGTACCTCTCACATAGTACTTGTCCTGATGTCTGCTCTCTGCAAACTTCTGGAATTTCGGAACAATAAGGTCATAACTGCCGGCACCCTTTCTGAAAGGTCTCATGCGGTCATGAACCTCCTTGCGTCCGTCGATACTAAGGACTACATTGTCCATCTCTTTGTTGGCGAACTCCATAATCTCGTCATTTAAGAGCACACCGTTTGTGGTGAGTGTGAACCTGAAATGCTTGTCATGAAGCTTCTCCTGCTCTCTTCCATATGCCACAAGCTGCTTCACCACATCCCAGTTCATGAGAGGCTCTCCTCCAAAGAAGTCTACCTCTAAGTTTCTTCTGCTGCCTGAATTGGCAATCAGGAAATCAAGTGCCTGTTTTCCTGTCTCGTAGCTCATGAGAGCCCGTCTGCCGTGATACTCGCCCTCCTCTGCAAAACAATATCTGCAGGCAAGGTTGCAGTCGTGCGCTATGTGAAGGCAAAGTGCCTTTACAACTGTCTGGCGCTTCTTGAAATCTATGATACGCTCTTTGTATGTATCTTCTGTGAAGAGCTCTTCATTATCCTTAAGCTCATTTACCTCCTGTATTGCTTCTTCTATCTCCGTCTGTGGATACCTGTCCACAAGCTTTTCAATAATCTCCTTAGCTGAGTTGTCCTCAAACAGCTCAATAACGTCATATGTGACATCATCCACCACGTGAATTGCGCCACTGTTGACATCTAAGACAATATTATAGCCGTTGTTCTTGTACTGATGAACCACTACAATATTCCTCTCTTTCTATACACATTTTAAAATTACACTGCGAAAAGAGTGTGCACCTATCAGCGCACACTCTTTAAATCCGCTTCACCTATGACTATTTGTACTGCTCGCAAGTCTGGTTTCCAACTGTACAAGATGTCTTGCAAGCTGACTGGCATGATGTCTGGCACTCGCCACATCCGCCCTTTTTAACTGTGTTCTGTAATTTTCTTGTATTTAATGTCTTTACGTGTTTCATTTTTATCTCCTTTTCATTTAACGATGTCTGATTGACACATCATATTTGCTCTCAACATTATATCACAGCATTATCAATATGAAAAGTCCTTTTTTTAGCGAAAAACAAGCGCTGAAAACATTACCAGAAGAAGTATTATCAAAAGCTCGAAAATATTTTTGGATTCACCTATATCTATGACCACTGTTGCTATCACATACGTTATCCAGTATGCTACGACCGTCACCCTGATAAAACGTCTGCGGTGAAAGCAGCATTTGAGCAAAAATCCGCACACAAGCCCCACCACTATATTGACCGCCATGGCAAGTGCAAATTTTATCCACTCCGCCATGTCGACAAAGCACTGTACTATAGAAAGTATGATAAGGCACAAAAGCGCCGTAAGATGCATAATACATATTGTTATCACAGGACCTTTGATTTTTCTCCACATAAAAACGCCTCCACACATCATATATATGTGCAAAGGGCGGTAATTATTCATATATGAAATTCATTCGTGATTACAGCTCACAGTTATTAACTGTTCTAGGGAATGGGATAACGTCACGGATATTGCCCATGCCGGTAAGATACATTACGCATCTCTCAAAGCCCAGTCCAAAGCCTGCGTGTCTTGCAGAGCCGTATTTTCTTAAGTCAAGGTAGAACTTGTAGTCATCCTCTGAAAGTCCAAGCTCATTTATTCTGGCAAGAAGCTTATCGTAGTCATCCTCTCTCTGGCTTCCACCGATGATTTCTCCGATTCCCGGCACGAGACAGTCAACTGCTGCAACGGTCTTTCCGTCGTCATTCAGCTTCATGTAGAAGGCCTTTATCTCCTTCGGATAATCTGTGACAAATACAGGGCGCTTATAAATCTGCTCTGTGAGGTATCTCTCATGCTCAGTCTGCAAATCGCAGCCCCATGATACCTTGTAATCAAACTTGTCATTGTGCTTTGAAAGGATGTCGATAGCCTCTGTATATGTCACACGGGCAAAATCATTTTCCACAACATTTCTTAATCTGTCAAGGAGTCCTTTGTCCACGAAATTGTTGAAAAATGCCATCTCCTCAGGTGCATTTTCAAGCACATAGCTGATAACATACTTGAGCATGCTCTCTGCAAGCATCATATCATCCTCAAGGTCTGCAAAAGCAATCTCAGGCTCAATCATCCAGAACTCTGCCGCATGACGTGTGGTGTTTGAATTCTCCGCACGGAAGGTAGGTCCGAAGGTGTAGATATTCTTGAATGCCATAGCATATGTCTCGCCGTTTAACTGTCCTGAAACAGTAAGGTTGGTAGGCTTATTAAAGAAATCCTTTGAGAAATCCACCTTTCCTTCCTCTGTCATAGGGAGATTGTTCAAATCAAGTGTGGTCACCTGGAACATCTCTCCTGCACCCTCACAGTCACTTCCTGTGATAAGCGGTGTGTGCACGTACACAAAATCCCTCTCCTGAAAGAATTTGTGAATAGCATATGCGCAGAGTGAGCGCACTCTGAAAACTGCCTCAAAAGTATTGGTACGAGGTCTTAAGTGTGAGATTGTACGAAGATACTCAAATGTATGTCTCTTCTTCTGCAGAGGATAATCCGGTGTGGATGCACCCTCAACAGTCACCTCAGCTGCCTGAATCTCAAATGGCTGCTTTGCATCCGGAGTAAGCACAAGTGTACCCCTTACGATAATTGCAGCTCCGACATTGATCTTGCCAACCTCATCATAGTTTTCTAAGCCATTTCCGTATACCACCTGGATTGGCTCAAAGAATGTACCGTCGTTTACCACGATAAATCCAAAGTTCTTTGAATTACGGTTGCTTCTGACCCATCCTCCGATAGTCACCTCTTTGTCAGCGAATTTGTCCTTGTTGCGGAAAATCTCGCGTATGTTTGTAAGTTCCATTATCTAATCCTCCATTTAAGCTGCCTGCGCATCACCACAGGCAGCATATTTATCGTTATTATTCGGCATCCGCGCTGCCACTTGAAGTATCCGGCGCTGCACTGCCATCCTCAAATGTCACATTTGCTTTCTCTGTGACTGTATCGATAGCCTTGTTTACAAGGTACTGGTTCTTAAGGTATGTCTTTCCCTCATCCTTGTGTCCGCTTCCAAAATACTTGTATACCTCTGAAGCCTTGCTGAACTGACCATTGCTGGCTGATACGATGTAATCCACATAGCTGTTGAAGGCATCATCATCCATCTTGATATTTTCCTTCTCAGCGATAAGCCCAAAGATGAACTCTGTCTTTATCTGGTCTGTCAGATTCTCCTTCCACTTCTCAGTGGCCTGATCCACTGTCATGTTGTAGTTGGACTTTAAATATTTCTTAAGTGTCTGTCCATCCTTGACATTTTCCTTGGTAAATGAAGCAATATACTCATTGAGTCTGGCCTGTAAATACTCATCAGGAATCTCAACTGTGCTGTTGTCAATCATGTAGCTCTTTATCTTGTCCACCTCAGCGCTGTAGAGCTGCTGCTTCAAATCCTTCTCAATCTGTGTGCTAAGCTGGGCATTTGTTGTCACCCCGGCCTTTCCAAACACTGTGTTGACCTGCTCGTCTGTCATATCAGCAAGTGCAACAGGATCTGCTGAGTAAATGCCCTTTACTGTATACTCAAATGTAACCGTCTGTCCGTTTAGGTCATCTTTGCCATAATCCTCAGGGAATGTCACGTCACCCTTAACCTTGTCGCCCACCTTCGCGCCGATTAAAGGCTTTGTAAATCCATCGATAAAGGATGAACCGCCGACCTGGCTGTTATTTGTCACATCAAGCATCACATCTGTAGCTGAACCACCATCAAATGCTTTGCCATCCTTATATCCTGTGTAATCAACCTTGACATAATCGCCATCTGCAACTGTATCACGATCTGTAACCTGCTTGTACGCATCTGCACCATATGACTGAAGCACATTGGTCAGATATGTCTGCTTTGCCGCATCGTTTATCTCATAATCGTTTGAGACAGTAATTGCAACACCTGAATAGTCTGCAAGCTTTGTAACCTGCTTTGCGTAGTCTATGTCAAACTGACCGCTTCGCATCGTCTCGCTGCCGGACTCGGTGCCTGCCTCTGTTGCGCTCTTTGAGCCACCCTTTTTGCTCTTGCCGCTTATCACAACAGCAAGCGCAATAATCACCACGATAAGTGCAATCACAATCACTGCTATGACTGCTTCTTACCTGTATTCTTCTTCTCACTCATTGGAATCCTCCTGAAATCTGTAAGTCATGTTATTTATATGTATAATGCCCTGCCACGGCAAAAAAGCATTCGCAAAACACTATACCTGTCTACAATATCACATATCAGGTTAAATTACAACGAGTGAAAATTTCTTTATCTTTGCAAACACCGGAGGAGTATGCATCCTAAGCCTACTGTCACCCTGGCATTCTTTTGCAGCCTTACCGGCTTAAGCAGATGTGTCACAAACCTGACATCAGCCGGGAAAATATCGCTTGTATATGTATGAACGCCGCTTTCATCCTCCACATCCATAAACAGCTCAACCTCGACACCTGTTGTATTGGTTCCTCTATAGTCAACCGCTGCTATATACTCACCGGTATATTCAATATCCACCGTCTGGCTTATCGAATAGTCAAAATTGGCATCCGAAGAGATAAACACTCCATCCTTCCCAAGTGTATACTGTCTTTCTTCAAGGCTTGTCTCAATCTGCCAATTATTAAATCCATCCTTAAATTCAGGATTTGAGATTAGATTTCCATGAATCATAAGAAGCTTCATGAAATCCTCCACCTCCGGTGTTTCTTCATACTCATAAAGTGATTCAATATACTTATCAAGCTCTTTAATCGGCGGATTTTTCGGATCAAAGTCCCTGATTGCATCCCAGCCCGGCAAAGCCCTGCCATGCTCATCAAACATGCCCATGTTCTCAAACCATGTTCCAAATCCTTTACCCGGCACACCGACAGGCTCCCAGTAGTATACACCGGTCTTTCCGGTATCCTTTGACACCTCTGCTGCTATCTGCATGATTATTTCAAGAGACTTCTTCTGCTCTGCGCTGCCTGCATCAAGCCCTGCTGTCTCCATGAGTTCCTTCGAGATATGCTCTCCATTGCAATGCCTCCACGGATGAGCTGTCTCCACAATATAAACCGGCAGATTATATAATTTTATGAGCCTGCTCATAGTATCCTTCAAATCCATGAAGGTACCATGCCAGAACGAATAAAAGGAAAGGCCAATCGCGTCAATCGGCAGCATGCCCGCATTAAACATAGAATCAAACCAAGGCATAATACAATTATATCTGCCTCCCTGATCCAGATGAATCATGACCTTTGTCTCCGGGAGCAGCTCCCTGACAGCTCTGATTCCCTCATTTACAAGCGCAGCCAGCTGCCTGTACTGTGGCACTGCACCATCCGGAAACAGCATACCACTCCTTATTTCATTGCCAATCTGAACCATATCCGGCGCACAATCCATGATTTTTAATCTGTATAGCACATCATATGTGTACTTGTGCACTGCTCCTTCAGCTCATCAAAGCTTAAATTCTTCCACGCATCAGGCTTATTCTGCTGTCCCGGATCTGCCCAGTAATCTGAATAATGAAAATCAAGCAGAAAATGCATTTTGTATTTTTTAATGACATGAGCCATCTCGAGAACATATGTAAGACTGCAATACCCCTTAGACTCCGGCACCTTATCAGGCTCATTCCATATGCGCAGACGGACTGAATTTACATTATTCAGCTTTAAAAAATCAAATACCCTGCACACATGACCTTCCCTATCCATTATTTGTATATTATTGTCAACCATCATAGGAACGGATGAAATATCCACTCCCTTTAAGAAATTGCTATCCTTTTTCTGCTTGTGCTGCTGCTTAAGCTGATACATCTTTGTGTCAGCACTTACGAGATAATCATCAAAGCTCTTACCACTGCCCGGCTTTGTATATATGATGCCGTGACTGATAAACAGGCTGTGCTGCTCCATGACATCATACACGCGCTTTATATACTTCTCAGCAGTGTCATGTCTGTTCCCAGGGATAAACACGATAAATTCATCTCCGCCGAATCTATATACCATACTTCCCTCAGGCTTTTGCTCATCAAGCACCCTCGCCACAGTCTTTAAAAGCTCGTCACCGTACTGGTGTCCGTATGTATCATTTATGTCCTTGAAATCATCCACATCGAGAAATACTATGGTGCAGCCGACATTTTGAGCTTCAAGCTCAGTAAACATAGGAATGACCATCTCATTGCATGCCACACGATTGTACAGGCCTGTGAGCGCATCATGGTTGTATAGATTCTTAAGCTCATTATTTGTATTCTCAAGCACCTTCTGCTTAAAAAGATTCTCAAGCTTCTTAAGCAGGGCCGACTGTATGTCAAACTGCTCAGGATGGTCGTATAAAAACTCAGGATTTCTTAGTATTGCATAGCCCACTATCTCGTCCCTGAAATGCAGTGAACAATACATATAGCAGGTGTTTTTATCTACACTCTGCATGTACTGCATAAGGTCATTTACACTCTTAAACTCAAGCTTTCCATTGTCCTTGTCATCCGCATAGAGTACAACCTCATCGTCAATATCATAGCCATGCTTCCTAAAGTGTGCATTGTTCCTTGCAGCTGCCAGATCAGAAACACCGACCACATACACTCCGTCACACTTCATGCTCTGTATATAGTCAGAGTATCTCTCAAACAAATCATAGTATTCATTGCACTCCTCGAGCTCTTTCTGGAGGATCATTACTGCATCCTCCTCCTGCTCTCTTGCAACGGAGCCTTTGATAATATTCTTTATGTAATTACGATAATCCACTCTGCCGGTATTAGGGCATCCGCAGCTCTCAGCCGGGATAAACTCAGAATCAAGGTATTTATCAGAAGCATCGCCCGTGCCATTCCAAAGCGCCTTAAATATCTCAAGAGCATTTCTGCCTATATTGCCCCTGTTGTGATCCACTGTTGTAATCTGTGGGTTAAAATACGCAGCCTTATCCAGATTGTCAAAGCCTGTGACCTTAAAATCCTGTGGTACCTTGTATCCAAGAACCTCTGCTGTCGCACACAGTCCTGCTGCTATATTGTCATTTGCACATAAAAAGACATCCGGTAACGGCTTTTTGCTCTCGTGCCAATTACTCATATACCTGACACCTGTCTGATAATCAAAATCACCAAACATGTACATATCAGCTGTAAGTGGTATGCCATAATCACTTAAAGCCTCCTTGAAGGCCTCAAAACGCATTCTGTTCTCATAATGATACGGCGGACCACCTGCAAACACAAAGCTTTTGCAACCATGCGCATAGTACATATGATCCATTATCTTGCGAAACAGCCTCTTATTATCGTTGCCTACATAGTAAAACCCATCAACCTTATACCCGATACTCACTACCGGCACATTTACTGACTGAAGCTTTCTGACCATATACTGTATCTCATCCAGGTTGGTCGTATTGGTGCAGTCAAATACCACTCCGTCGAAGCTGTTTAAATCAGGCAAATCGTTCAGCGCATACTCGCCTTTGTTAAACTTTGAATCCTGACTCCAGGTTCCGTTTGTGTTGTAAAAATACAGGCACACATCCAGTCCCAGCTCTTTAGAGCCTTCCATGATACCCTCAACCCACGAATATGTTACATATCTTCTCCAGCCATCAGCCAAAAGAGCAATTTTCTTCATTAATAAATACCCCTTTGCGTCTTCTAAAGACTTTTTCAAAAAATGTAGTTCTATTATACTACGATTTCACCTATTCTTGCAATAAAGATTGATTTTTTTTAGCATATTTGATAAAATCAGTTTAAATAAGCAAATTTTTAGGAGGGATACGTTTTGAATCCAGCATTAATCGTACTTATTGTTATCGCAGTAGTGCTTGTGGTAGCATTTATAGTATTAACAATCCTCGGAAAAAAAGCACAGAAAAGAAAGGAAGAGCAGGACGAGCAGATAGCTGCTGCATCGCAGACTGTCAACATGCTAATCATTGACAAAAAGCGTATGAAGCTGAAGGATGCCGGTCTCCCACAGCAGATTGTTGAGCAGACACCAAAGCTTATGCGCCGCTCAAAGCTGCCTGTAGTCAAGGCCAAGGTCGGACCAAGAGTCATGTCTCTTATCGCAGACGAGCAGATCTTTGATGAGATTCCTTTAAAGAAAGAGGTCAAGGCTTCTATCAGCGGTATGTACATCACAGCTGTCCGCGGTATCAGAGGACCTCTTGAGAAGCCTAAGAAGAAAAAAGGCTTCCGTGCAAGAATGGCAGAAAACTACAGCAAGGCCAATGAACAGCTCAAGGCTGAGGAGGCTGCAAAGGCTGAAAGAAAAGCTGCTAAAGAGGCTGCCAAAAAGGCTAAGAAGAAATAATATCATGATTTAATTTTCATGTACATAAACAGAGCATGTGGGATGGCTTTCATCCTCACATGCTCTGTTTTTTATATGCTTTATATATTTTTTACCCCATAGGCCTGGCAGACTTTTATGCAATTTTGACTGCTGCGCCTTTTTTCTTCACAGCTATATTGATGTGACAATCGCCTACAAATTCATAGTTGACATCAAGTGCATACTTTACCTCCGCCCTTATCTCGTCCTCAGTCTCCTTTACCTCTATGCTTGTGGCATCGATGCTATCTGGATACTTCCAAACGGTGTATAATAATATGTCAGGTTTTTCTTTCCCTTCTCAAATATCATATGTACACTCATAGGTCCCTTGCGGGTGAATTCAAGATAATTGTCATTGAATTTAAGCATATTTTTGAGTGTCTGGGTCTCGCCCTCCATTATCTCCTCAAAAAGCACATAGTGCTTGTTATTTCTTATATAATACTCTCCCGGAGCTATAACCTCTACCGCATCAGACTGCTGATCCGGTGCAAGCTGCAGGCCCTTTAATGATACTACTACATCCTTTGTCATTTCTTTCTCCTTATCCTCTTGCACATCTAAATTAATTCATGGTTTAATAATTTGTCATTACATATTTTCTTTTAATATATTTTTTCAGCATGAATATACTAACTGTTTTATCTGAAAATATCAAGGATTTTTAGCTTTATTTCATATTTTCCACTGTCAAATATGCTCTCATACTCGTCCGGAGTGAGTACCTCCTTAAGATTTTCCTTTGCTTCGTCCTCCACCACCTCGTACACACTGCCCCTGAAGCACATGTTTGGATACAGCACGCACCACCAGTTATGACCTTCTCCATCGCCCAGTGTTATTTCAAGCGCCTCGTAATTTCCCTCAGGAAATGTATAGTCCCCATACGTCTTTTCCGGGAAATCGGTGTGTGTAAGCTCTGCCGATGCGCCATATGTAAAACCGTTTGCTTTAAGCGTCTCCTTTGATACCGCTATTATTTCGTCCATATGGTCATTTACGGTGGCTCTGGTTTCTTCGATATTTTCGCACTCCAGCAGATATGGCTCTATGTAAGCCCCTACTGCATCGCGCACCTGCTTTTTCACATTCTGGTCTGCTTCGCTGTCGCTGTTTGCCAGCACGTGGAAACGCAGGATTTTGCCGGCGATGGATTTTTGCATGTCTGCTGCACACGCTGTACTGTTTGTGCTTATCGCAGGTGTATGATTTTTTGCAGCTATCACTGCCGTAAGGGATATTATTGCTATGGTTGTTATTATTATTTTCTTTCTCATGTAAACAAGTATTGCCTTATTTGACGAGCTTATTCATCTTTTTGCATTTTTTTTATGATTTTTCATAGCTTTCATTCGTATAGTCATCAAGTAAGGTGCCAAGTGTAATTATCGGTTCATCCTTCTCATGATTCTCCTTATTTATTTTCTGTTCATAATAATCACCCATGTTATCAAAGATATCGTTTATATCGTCTGCTATGCACACATATGTGTTTCTCGGAAATTTCTTTGATGTCTTACAGTATTCCATGAAGCTTGCATAAGCTGCTTTATCGTTTCTCAGCGTTTTTCCTATTAATATCACCTTCAGATGATTTGTATCGGCCTTCTGTGACAGCCGCTCCTCGAAGCTGTCCACGGCTGTTTTGATATCCTTTGCATATTCGGGTTCGTAGGATTTGTCCATGTTATAATAAAACTCTATATACCGCTATTTTTATTTGCCAAATCATCTCTGTGGCTAACATATTCTTTGTAATCAGTTACTTCTTTATCGTTTTTTTCGTCAGTATCTGATGCTACGATATCAACCGCCGCAAGTGTCGGAAAGCAGCGCTCCTCAAGCTCCACTGCAACTACAGCCGGTCAGCATAAGGCCAATCGTCAGCACTACTATTACCGGTATCGCTATACACAATAAAAATCCAAGATATTTTTTCACGATTTCACCTCCACTTTCAAGAATATATGCTAAGGTCACTGTGACTGCTATGACAAAAATGATGCACCAGCTTCTCATAGTGCTCTTTTCCTCGTCATGGCTTTTCTGTCTGTCAGAGCCAAATTGCTTATTGCTGCAGGAATGCCGGTTTTTATTAAATGTAAATATAACTTTTGTCGTATTTTCAGCAAAATTCTCACATCTTAAAACCGCATAATAAAGGCTCATATTGAGTACTGAAAACAGCGTGAAAAACCACACCGACAGCATCAGTGCATCTGCCCTCTTGAAGAAGCTGCCTTTTATCTGCACATCACTCATCAGTACGACAGCCGGAAACTCGATTTCCGACAGTGAATATTTTCCGAAGCTCCCAAGCAATACTGCATACAATAAAAAAAGAATGCCTACATATGTGAGTATTGCTTTACTCACACTCCATCGTATCTGTGAAGCAGTGCGTTCCCTTACAAACAATATGTTGAACACGGAAATGGATGCTGCAAACACATAGTACGCTCCCGCGAATATATCCGCTATGCCAAAGTCCACCCCCACTCTGTCCTTAATCATCAGATAGTCAAATCTCACATCCGATATTGCAAACAAAAGCATAGCAGCAAGCGGTATCAGCACAAAGAAAAATACTACCTCGTATACTCTGGCACGGCACTCCACTCCGCCACTTAGCGCATAAGCGCACACTAACATTATCACAAGAAGTACAACTGTAAATGACTCATCCGGTATAAGGCTGTCACGTATCAGCTTTACAAATATCCATGCAAGAAATGCCGCCTGTGACAGTTCATATACAGCAATAATTAAATCATAAATTAATATTTTTGCATATGATGTTTTGTCAAGGCTTCTATCATATATTGTTCTCCTGCGTTCACGTACCTCGCTTACTATCCACATAAACAGCCATGCCATAAAAACTCCGAGTGCAATTGAGATAAAACCGTACTTTCCCATTTTAGCCAGATTGTTTGGAAGCACCAGAGTGCCGACTCCAAGCAGATTAAAAACATATAGTCTGTATAGCTGGCGGGGCGATATGCTTTCGTTTTGTGCAAATGTGTAACTTGTGCTCATATTTTTAGTCATACTTATTTCCTTTCAGCTTCCTGCACTCCTTTTCTCTTGCAAATACAGGCCGTCTCCAAAGTCTCCGAAGCGGAAACCGTATGATACTATCCTTTTCATCCTCACCGCCTGTCAGCTCGCTGCCCACGAATGGCATCATGTAAGGGTAACCACAGCTTTTGAGCTTTGCAAGATGTAAAAGTATCACCATCAGGCTAATTAAAAATCCAAAGTATCCAAGCCATGCCGACATAATTATTACAGCGAATTTGAGTATCCTAAATGAAAATGCAAACTCCTCACTCGGTATGGCAAATGAGCAAAGTGCGGTAAATGCAACCAGAATGACCACTATCGGACTTACTAAATTTGCATCCACTGCTGCCTGTCCGATTATGAGTCCTCCGACTATACCTATCGTGTTTCCCATGGCTCCGGGAAGTCTTATGCCTGCTTCGCGTAGCAGTTCAAATGACAGCTCCATCATGAGCACCTCTATGAGCTGCGGAAACGGGCAGCCGAGTCTGGCTTCATAAAACGCCAGTATAAGTGGTGTCGGCAGTATCTGTGTATGAAAATTTGTGACCGCCAGATAAAGCCCCGGCAATGTAAATGACATAAAGGCAGCCACGTACCTTATCAGCCTGGCAAAGCTTGCCGCTATCGTTCTGTTATAGTAATCATCTGCGGTTTTTAAAAAATTGTTCATGGTGGTTGGCAGTATTATCGCTATCGGTGAATTATCGCACAGCACCACCACCCGCCCTTCTAGGAGCGCATTTACCGCCACATCCGGCCGCTTTGTGGTCTGAAGCTGTGGAAACGGTGAATACCATTTTGCCTCAGCAAATTGTTCAAGAACTCCCGAATCACCCACATGGTCTATTACATAGCTGTCCAGATTCCTTTCCACATCCTCTACAAGCCCCGGTTTTACGAGGTCTCTCACATATAGTATATCCACATTGCTGTGTCCGCGAAGCCCCTTTTTCACCTCTTTGCACTTTAAGCGAGTGCTCCTTAACCTGCGCCTGATAAGTGCCGTATTTATCTTTATGGAATCAGCAAAACCCTCATTGGAGCCTCTTATTACCTTTTCCGAATCAATCTCCTGAATTGACAGGGCAGGATATCCCTTATCAGGAAGCTTGAAGGCATCCGGATAACCATCCACAAAAAATATCACATCTCCTGTCAGCATCATCTGGGCCGCCTCATTAACCGTGTGCAGATGTGCAAATTCAGATAGAGCTGCCTGATTTTTGTCGAGTACTTCCTTAACCTGATCCCGGTCTATTCCCTCAAGGTATGAGGTAAATCGTCCAAATGCACTGTTATTGATACCGGAGCCTTCACATGTCACCTCAATATAAGCAACAAAACACTTTATTGAGGCATCACGCCCCAGATACATCTCCTGCATCTTGATATCTGAGCAGTCAGAATATATCTGCCTGAAGCTTTTTATGTTCTCATCTATGTTTGTGGTCATCTTTAACTCTCCTATATACCCTGTCACGTTCTAAATCCCTGATATAGTATGACCATACAAGCCCGCAAATATCCCTGATTACTTATTTTTTGCTATTATCTAAGCAACTAACTAAGCCACTAAAAAAGGCCGCCGTTCACACGTTAGTGCGACCGGCAGCCCTTGGTTTTGTTATATTATTTTGTATTTTATTATCTTTGTCTGCTATAATCTTGTTTTATTTCTGTTTTATTTCTTCTCTTCATCCTGCTTTTGTATCACAGCCTTCACAGCAACCGCCTGATTAGCCACATGCGTATGCATTTCTGTAGTCACAAGCTCCATATTTCTTGACTCAAGCGCCCTGTAGATGGCGTCATGCTCCTTCACAAGCATCGGATAATTCTTTGGGTCCTTCAAATACTCCACTCTGTAGCGGTACATCTGCTCGCGGATATTGTTCATCATAGATACAAGCTTCGCATTACTGGTTGCCTCATAGATAGCATCGTGAAACTTCACATCCTCCTCAGCTATCTTTTTCACATCTCCTGAGTCCATGCTCCTCTTGAACTCGTCCTTTATGGTTTTTAGATTCGCAAGCTGCTCATCACTGATTTTCTTACAGGCTATTTTGGCTGCAAGCTCATCAAGAGCCTCTCTCACCTCAAGCACATCCTCCATATCCTTGAGAGTCATCTTGGCAACCTCTGCGCCTTTCTCGGCATGGTGACTGCAAGCCCCTCCTGCTCAAGCATTCTGATTGCTTCACGTATAGGTGTACGGCTGACTCCAAGCTTTGACGCAAGCTGCAGCTCCATAAGTCTCTCTCCAGGCTTGAGTTCTCCCTTTAAAATTGCCTCACGAAGTGTGTTAAAAACCACATCACGCAGTGGCAGATATGCATCCATATTTAAAGTTAAATTATCAGTCATCAAACTTCTCCTATCTCTTGTATTATCATTCTCACATATAAGAAAAAAGTAACTATAAAGCACCCGCTGTGCTATCCGGATATCACGTTATTTGCGATTATTGTATACAGATGTCAGATACACCTGTCTGGCAAGATGTGAGCTTCTCATGGCTTTGTACGCTTTCTTTGCAGTATCTTCATCGTCAAACAGACCAAAAACCGTCGGACCACTACCGCTCATCATGGCTCCTACCGCGCATGGGAAAGCATATGCTTCTTTATCTCGTCTATCACCGGATAATTCGGTATGGTCACAGTCTCTAAGACATTCCCCATATGTGCTGCGATATCATGCAGATTCTTAGCCTTTATATCCTCTATCATGAGGTCTATATCCGGATGAATTGTCGTATCATCAAGCTTCAGATTCTGGTACACAAACTTGGTGGATACTGAGATGGACGGCTTTGCAATAAGCACCGGACACTTTACCATTGGAGGAAGAGGACTAAGTGCCTCTCCTATGCCCTCGGCCAGCGCCGTGCCTCTCATAATACAGTATGGTACATCCGCGCCAATCTGCACACCTCTTTCCATAAGCTGCTTCTTTGTCAGCCCCAGTGAAAAAAGCCTGTTTACACCTATAAGCATAGCTGCCGCATCAGTACTGCCACCCGCCATCCCTGCTGCAACAGGAATACGCTTGTCCAGCTTCACTGATACACCGTCAGTTATAGAAAACTCATCCATCAGAAGCTTTGCAGCCTTGTATATGAGATTGTTCTCGTTTACAGGGAGAAAAGACAGATTGGTCTGTATCTGTATGCCGGGCTCCTTTGTCCTTATGATATCAAGCCTGTCATACAGATGAATGGTCTGCATAATCATACGGACCTCATGATATCCGTCCTCTCTGCGCCTTACAACATCGAGCCCCAGATTAATCTTGGCTAATGCTTTTAATGAAATATCGTTATTACTACCCATATTGTATTACCTCTGTTTTTTGTATACAAGGATTATAACACACCCTGCCAAAAAGAGCAAATTTAAATATTCTCATTTAATTGTTCATTTTCATTACTTTTCAGATTTTCCATGTATTGCACAAAAACACTATGTTCACATAGTACATGTTTACTAGATTTAAAAAGTAACCCTCTAACGCACCACAACAAAAAGCCTCACAGCATTGATAATGCTTGTGGGGCTTTTTTTAAAAAGTTTTCTAAACTCGTATGTACAATTTTTCTATTTCTTTTCCAATATAAATTTGCTAATCAGCTCGTTCATTGTCTCCGCCTGTGCTGAAAGCTCCTCACTTGTTGCTGATGTTTCCTCTGCATTTGCTGAGTTTGACTGTACAACATCTGATATCTGATTAATGCCAGCCTCTGCCTGCTCCATAGCCTTTGCCTGCTCATCTGCAATCTCGCTGAGTTTTTGAGAAGAATCTGCAACTTCCTTCATACCATTGATAACCTTTTCAATAGAAGTACTTACGCGCTCTGCAGCTTCATTACCCTCGTTAGATACCGCAATGGCACTCTCTATAAGCTGACGTGTGTCAACTGCAGCCTTGGCACTCTGCTCTGAAAGACTTCTGATTTGTCCCGCAACAACTGCGAATCCTTTACCTGCCTCACCTGCACGCGCTGCCTCGATAGCTGCATTGAGTGAAAGAAGGTTTGTCTGACTGGCAATATCCTCAATCTCAGAAATGATATTCTCAATCTGCTTAGATGTATCATTGATGCGTCCGATAACATCAACCATGCCCTGCATCTCTGTATGGCTGTGATCTGCTTCCTCAGCATACTCCTGTGCAATCCTGTATGTATCATTGAGCTTCTCAGATGTTTTCTCAACACCGCCTGTGATATCTGCAAATGTAGCCTGAAGCTCCTCAATGGCTGCTGACTGATCCATAGCACCTTCTGCTATTTCCTGTGCTGCCTGAGCAAGGTTGTTAGAACCTGCTGTAACAAGTGATGATATCTCATTGATATGTGACATAACATCATTCATCTGTGTCTTCATCTGACGCATTGCCATGAGAAGTCCAATAAAATCTCCGGTATATTTATCTTCCATGTCTGATGAAACTGTATAATCTCCTTCTGCCATCTTTCCAAGAAGCTTGTCAGAGTCAGATATGATAGTCTTAAGGTCTGCTGCCATGTTTTTCGCAACCCCTACCATATCAGCAATTTCATCTTGTGAATCAACTGCCGGGAATGGAGCCTCAAGATCACCCTGTGCAAATGTACGCAATCTCTGTTTTAACTCATCGAGTGGTTTAGAAATACCAACTGCAACTTCGTCCCCGATTTTCATCGAGATAAAATATGAACCGACAATGATAACAATAACAATACCAAATGCGGCATATGATACTAATGATAATGTCTTGCTTAAATTATCTCCCTCTGTTACCTTTGCATCCATAAGGGCAACAAGCTGCTGATATATCTTATCATATGCAGGTGCAAGCTCTGCTACTGCTCTCTCCTCGGCCTCCTTCTGTGTCTCAGGATCTGTAGCATTCTCACCTAACTGTCCAATCTCATCATCGAGACTCCAGTATGAGTCGAGCTTACTGTTTATATCATCATATATAGCCTGCTCCTCACCTGTCTTTATAGAGCTTTGCAGCTCTCCCCAGTATTTTTGAAATGATTCCTTTTTAGAATCATGTGTATCAGACATCTTACTTAATGTGTCAGAAGATGTATAACCGATAAGAGCTCGTGTAGCGCTTCGTGTCTCTGAGAAGGTTACCATAACCTTTCCTATATCTCCCTGTGAAAATCCGTAAAAGGTTAGTGCGCTGGAATATCTCATTGATACAATAATCATAAGAATACCCGCGATAACCCCCGATGCCGATGCTACAAACGTAGTCAGTCTGAATCCTTTCTTTAAACGATTTTTGATGCTAAGTGCTTTCCACTTTGACATATCTAATTTCATGATATTTCCTCCCCATGAATAATGATACTTATATACTATTCTTTTATTATACACCTCTCAAAAAATTATACAAGTGCTAAAAAAGGTGGCTGCACGATGCGTGCAGTCACCTTTTCGTAATTCATAAATCACATTTCGCATATAATATTCGTTCCATCACGACACTTTTACATACACATCCGGCTTCTAGCCCTGTACCTGAGTGTCCTCTGTGCCATTCTTCCAGTCATCAAACTTCTTGAGCACTGCATCATAGGTATCCTGGCAAATTGATGGCAGCTTGTCTCCCCAGGCTCCTGTTGCCTGTGAAAAGCCTTTCTTGAATGCATTCAAAAGCTCATCAGCCTTGTCCTTGTCGCCTCCCGACAGTGCCTTTGCAAAGTCAAGAATACGGTCTGAAGTCTTCTCAACGCCCCAGTATCCATCCTCTGCGATGTCCTTTTTGGCCTGCGCTATCGTATCTGCATCTACAGTCAGATTCTCAAACAGACTCTTTAAGCCCTGTGACTTGTCCCAGGTTGAAGCCTGTCCTGTCATGGACTTTCTGACGATCTCGATAAGCTGCTGCTGTCTGGCGTTGGCATCATCCTTAAGTGCCTGTACCAGTGCATCTCTGTCTGCCTTGCTCATCTTCTGGTTTACTGTGCTCTTTGCAGTATCCTTTGAATCATCCTTGCTGTCTGATTTCTCATATACAGCTGCCTCCTCGCTGAAGCCTGCAGTCTTTGCATCCGACTTATCCGTCTTTGCATCCTGCTTCTTTGAAGCGGTATTGGTATTCTTTGTCTGCGCCTCGTCCTTTGCTGTGACACTCTGCGCCGCTACTGCTGAAACTACACTTGAAATAGCATCTAACATCTCTCATCCCTCCCTGGTAATGTGCGTGCGGGAATCCTTTCCCGCTATACTATTATCAACCTGTATAGCGTCTGATATAGCTAAACAGTTTATCTCTTATATTGTGTATCGGCTGTTTTGCGTCTGTTGCTTATAGCTTTAGCCGTTATTTTTTCAGCTTTCTGCCAAATATAAATGTCGAAAAATATATTACCGATGCGATAATCACTATCATCGGGCCTGTTGCCACATTGGTGTAGTATGACACTGCGAGGCCGACTATACCGGAAAATACTGAAAATATCACTGAAAAGAAATGATACTCACGCATATTTTCCGAAATATTCCTTGATGAAGCCGCTGGTAATATAAGCAGAGCATTTATTATAAGTATACCTATCCACTTGATGGATAGCATAACTATGAGTGCTACAAGCACCGCAAACAGATTATCCAGAAGACGCACATGGATACCCTTGCTTTTTGCCACGCTTCTGTGTATACATATGGCGTTGAGCTTATTGAAGCAAAGCACCCAGAACACTATAGTGACCACAAAAATCACAATTAGATAAACTATCTCAGTCTTTGTGATGCTTAGCACATCGCCCACCAGTATACTTGAGTATTTGCTGAAATTGCCGCCCTTTGACAGTATCGCAAGACCTATCGCCACAGAGCACGATGAAAATACCGATATAATGGTATCTGTCGATGCAGTGTTCAGACTGCCTATCTTATTTAAAAGAAGTGCAAACACTATCGCAAATATCACCATGCAAGCGAGGTGTCTGCCATGCCGCATACCACTCCGACAGCGATTCCTGTAAGTGCTGAATGTCCGAGTGCATCTGAAAAGTATGCCATCTTTTTGTTTACAATCATGGTTCCCATTATACCAAAAAGCGGTGTGATGATGAGCACAGCGATAAGGCATTTCTCATGAAATCATATTGAAGCCAGGAGGTTATATTCATTTGTGTTCCTCCTCTCTCACCCAGGATTCCTCTCCTGTGTAGAAAATTCTCTCAAATTCCTTGCTCTCGAAGACTTCCTTCACAGTCCCCTGCTTTGCAACGGTCTTATCAAGCAGCACAACATGGTCTGCGTACTTTGCCACATAATCCAAATCATGTGATATCAGTATGATTGCAAGGTCATAGTGAGTCTTTAAATAATCCATGGTCTTATAGAAAAGCTCCATGCCGTTTTGGTCTATTCCGGACACCGGCTCATCCAACAGCAGCAGGTTCGGCTCGTCCATGATTGCCATGGAAAGAAGCACTCTCTGCAGCTGTCCTCCCGAGAGGTTGCACACCTGCTTGTCGATGAGCTCCTCAGCCTCAAATACCTCGAGTGTCTCCCTTATCTTTGCCTCTATCTTTTTACTCTTTGGCAGAAAAACAGGATAATTGTACTGATAGCTTGCTATGAGGTCATACACGCTGACCGGTGTATTTTTCTCGATATTGACAGACTGCGGCACATAGCCGATTTTAAGCTTAGCCATATGTCCGTCCTTAGTATCCTTGAACTCAATCGTACCGGTGTGAGGTATCTCGCCCAGTATCGCCTTTATGAGTGTAGATTTTCCGGCACCGTTTTGGCCTATTATGACATTGAAGGAGCCACAGTGTATGTGCATATTTACATCCTCAAGCACCGTCTGCTCTCCGAAGCTCACTCCAAGGTTATTTATTTTTATGCAATGAAAGCCACATGGCTGTATTATTTTCCGCATATTTTCTCCAATTTTATTTAGTAAATGCCTCTTTGATAAGCTCTATATTGTGCTCAATACCATCAAGATAGCTGTCCTTGTCGTACTCTCCCCTGTTGAGAGGTCGATATAAATCACATGCACATCTGTCTCACGCGATACGGTATCTCCCATGCTCTTTCCGTAGAGCTCCTCAGCGAGTATTACCGACACTCCGTCATCCTTTATGGCACCTATTACCTGCTTTATCTCACCTGCGCTGACTGAGCGCTCCTCGTCAAGGTCTAACAGATAGCATGCATTCATGGAAAAATCATCAGCTACATACGCATAGGCCTCATGGAATATGATGATATTCTGTCCATTGGTAAGACTCTTTATGCTATTTATCTTTTCTTCAAGCACTGCAAGCTTTGCATCATATGCTTTTGCATTTGCATAATATTCATCAGCATGCTTTGCATCCTTTTCGGCAAGCCGGGATGCGATTGTCTGAACCATGGTGCGGTAACGCGGCACGCTCATCCATGCATGGGCATTCTCATCACCATGGTCATGATCGTGCGCGCTATCTGATTCTGCGTCTGCTTCATGGTCATGGTCGTGGTCACTGTCCGATTCTGTGTCTGCTTCGTGGTCATGGTCGTGGTCACTGTCTGCATCATCCTCAGAAAGAAGCACCACGTCCTCACAGGCCTCAACCACATCAAGCTTCGGATACGCCTTTGCCACATCAGACATAAACGACTCTATACCGCCTCCGTTTATTACAAAAACATCGGCTGTGGATAAAAGCTTCATATCCTCCGGTGTTAGCTGGAAATCGTGCAGACAACCGGTCTGTGGCTCGCTTAGATTTTCGAGTCTCACGCCTTCCACCCCATCCACTATGTTTAAAGTGGCAATGTACATAGGATAGAAGGATGTCACGACAGTAAGCATATCATCAGCTTCGTCGGTATTTTTTGTATTGCCCGAAGCATTTGATGCTCCACCGGCAGTGCCTTTCGTACCTGCTGTGTGTTCATATGCCATTACCGCAAGCGTACACACTATCAATATACACAAAAACATAATGCCTACAAATTTGCATTTATTCTTCATATATTAAATATTCGCCTTTCTTTCTATAACTTTATTTCTTTTTATGATTATTAACGCTTTTTTTGCTCTTGGCCTTATCTCTGCGTTCTTTAGTCTTTTTGGCAACAGGCTTTCCGGTCTTCTTCCAGCGCTCCTTTTTGTGCGGCTGGGATGCAGCGGCTTTTTTTGCTGCTGATTTAGCCTCGCGCTTTGCTTCTTCCTCCTGTTTCATGGCAAGAAGCGTCTCCTCGTCAAACACCAGTGAATCTATGAGATTCCAGATTTCATCCCTGCCTTCCTTTGACATTGATGAAAACGGTATAACTACCGTGCCCGGCTTCACATGAAGTACATCCTTGATAGTCTTTATGTGTGCGGCAATCTGGCTTTTTTTCAATTTATCAGATTTGGTTGCAATGATGATCGGTGCAAAGCCCTGGTTTACCATCCAGTCATACATCATGATATCATTGTCCGATGGCTCATGCCTTATATCTATTAAAAGAAACACTGCCTGAAGCTTTTTTGAGGTGTGAAGATAGTTTTCTATCATCTGTCCCCATTTAGCTTTTATCTCGATATTGGCATTGGCATAGCCATAGCCCGGCAGATCGACCAGATACATGGCGTCATTGACGTTATAAAAATTGATGGTCTGTGTCTTGCCGGGCTGTGAAGAGATCCTGGCAAGTGACTTTCTGTTCATGAGTGCGTTGATCAGTGACGACTTGCCTACATTTGACTTGCCGGCGAATGCCACCTCATTATACTCATTGTCAGGGATTGTGCTTGTAATTCCGCAAACTGTCTCTAAATTAACACTTTTAATTACCATAATCTCTTCCTCATTCTTATTTTACAAATGCTATCTTCTCCACCTGTGAAAATCTCTCCACCGGCACGATTTCCATGCCGTCTGTTATTTCTTTTGAAATCTCCTCCAGGTCCTTTTCATTATCTTTTGGAATACATACTGTTTTTATTCCGATTACTTTGGCTGCAAGCAGCTTTTCCTTGAGTCCTCCTATCGGAAGCACCCTGCCGCGCAGTGTTATCTCGCCTGTCATGGCTACATCTGCCCTGACAGCTCTGTCTGTAATGGCTGAGAGCATGCTGTCGCCATAGTAATGCCTGCGGATGGTCCGTCCTTTGGCACTGCGCTCCGGGATATGTATATGGATGTCATGCTTCGTGTAAAACTCTGCATCAATGCCATATCCTTCGCTTATTGAGCGCACATAGCTAAGTGCCGCCTGTGCCGACTCCTTCATCACGTCGCCAAGCTTACCGGTGAGCACGAGCTCACCCTTGCCCGGCAGCACATTCACCTCAACCTCCAGTGTGACTCCGCCCACGCTGGTCCATGCCAGGCCTCTAACGATTCCAACCTCTGCGTGATCATTTTTCTTCTCCGGACTGTACTTCGGATTGCCCAGATACGTCTTAAGATTGGTCTTTGTAACCTTTACAGCAGCTTCGCTGTCCCTAAAGATTTCCCTGGCAGCCTTGCGGCACAGCTTGCCGATAGTCCTCTCAAGCTTCTGACTCCGGCCTCTCTGGTGTACAGCCTGATAATATCCTTTAGGGCAGAGTCTGTTATCGTAAGCTGTTCCTTTTTAATTCCGTTTTTGCTCTTTTGCTTCTCAACCAGGTGTTCCTTTGCTATGTGAAACTTCTCATTTTCAGTGTAGCTTGACACCTCAATAAGCTCCATCCTGTCAAGAAGCGGCTTTGGAATGCCTGAAACCTCATTTGCCGTTGCAATAAAAAGCACCTCCGACAAATCCACAGGCATCTCAATGTAATGATCCCTGAATCTGCAGTTCTGCTCACTGTCAAGCACCTCGAGAAGAGCGGCTGATGTGTCACCCTTGTAGTCACTTGACACCTTATCTATCTCATCCAACAGCATGAGAGGATTTGAAACGCCGGCCTGTCTTAAGCCATTTACTATACGGCCCGGCATAGCACCGATATATGTCTTTCTGTGTCCACGGATTTCTGCCTCATCACGCACACCACCAAGAGAAATACGCACATATTTCTTCTCCAGTGCAGACGCAATTGAACGGGCTATGCTTGTCTTTCCTGTTCCTGGAGGACCTACAAGACAAATTATAGGACTCTCTCCCTTGCTTGTCAGATTTCTGACTGCCAGAAACTCAAGTATTCTCTCCTTAACATCCTTTAATCCGTAGTGATCATCATCGAGCACCTGTGCTGCATGGTCAAGATCCTTGTTGTCCACAGACATCCTGTTCCACGGAAGCTCAAGTACAGTCTCTATATAGCCTCTCTCAACTGTGCTCTCTGATGAGCTGCTGCTCATATTTCTAAAGCGCTTTATCTCTTTTTTCGTCTTTTCCTTTACGTAGTCAGGCGCATCTAACTCAGATAGCTTTTTCTCATATTCATCAGCCTCCGAGTCAGCATTCTCGCCCAGCTCCTCACGTATCACACCAAGCTGTTCACGAAGCACATACTCCTTCTGATGCTTGTCCACACGAACCTTTACTTTTTTCTGAAGCTCATTCTTTATGGAAATAACCTCCACCTGGGAGAGAAGTAATGATACTATAACCTGATATCTGTCATTGATATCCTCTGCCTCAAGCACCTGCTGCTTAAGCTCATATGACACCGGCAGATTGTTGGTTACATAATCAATGAGCTTTTCAAGATCCTCATACTGATCTATCTGTCTGATAAGCTCCTTGCTGATTTTGCCGACGACTGCCGCATATCTGTGAAAAGCCTCTCTGACTCCGAGAAGCATGGCTTCCCTGAGATCCTCCGGCAGGCTGTCTGCATTACTATCACAATAACAGATTTCTGCCTCAAGGTACTTCTCATTACCGGTAAAGCCAAGCAATGCTGCCCGGCTTATTCCATCTACAAGTATTCTCACAACATCATTCTGTAATCTGACAACCTGCTTTATATCAGCAACAATACCCATCTGATAGAGGTCTTCCTGAGTCGGGTCCTCACTGTCCACATTCCTTTGTGTGACAAGATAAATCTTTTGATCCTGCTCCATAGCCTCCTCGACAGCACGAAGAGAGCGTTCTCTGCTGATGTCGAAATGGGCAATCATCCCCGGCAGAATAGTAAGCCCTCTCAGCGCTACTGCAGGCATATTCATAATCTGTTCTTCCACTTATATCTCCTGTATTATTGCACAGCCATGCATAACAAACCGCTGTGCAATTTATATTATCCGATGCTGTATCTTTTGTAAAATACCGCCATGTACTTATGATGCCGCTTTTTCCTCGATATACGCCTCAGGCACACACTCACCATCAAGCTTTAAGTTTTCCTCAACGATATCCTTGTCTATTACACATCTGCTGATGCTCTTGTCTGATGGTATACGATACATAAGGTCAAGCATAACAGCCTCCATGATGGCACGAAGTCCTCTGGCTCCTGTCTTTCTCTCAAGTGCCTTGTCAGCGATGGCATTTACTGCATCGTCTGTGAACTCAAGACCTACTCCGTCAAGCTCAAATAGCTTGGTGTACTGCTTGATAAGCGAGTTCTTAGGCTCCTTAAGTATACGGATAAGTGCATCCCTGTCGAGTGCCTCGAGAGAAACGGTAATAGGTACACGTCCGATAAACTCAGGAATCAATCCAAACTTTACAAAATCCTGTGGAAGTGCATGCTTAAACGCCTCTCCTACATTGAGCTCTGTCTTTGACTTTACGTCTGAATTGAAGCCTATAGATGATGTATCCATACGGCTGTCGATAATTTTTTCCAGACCATCAAATGCTCCACCGCAGATAAAAAGTATATTAGTAGTATCAATAGGAATAAGCTCCTGCTGCGGATGCTTTCTTCCGCCCTGTGGCGGTACAGATGCCTCTGTGCCCTCAAGAATCTTTAAAAGAGCCTGCTGTACACCCTCGCCTGACACATCTCTGGTGATTGAGACATTCTCTGATTTCTTTGTAATTTTATCTATCTCATCTATATAAATGATACCATGCTCTGCACGCTCGATATCATAATCTGCCGCCTGAATAAGCTTTAACAGGATATTCTCCACATCCCTCACCTACGTATCCTGCCTCTGTAAGTGTTGTAGCATCAGCGATAGCAAATGGAACATTTATCACTCTGGCAAGTGTCTGCGCAAGAAGTGTCTTTCCTGAACCTGTAGGTCCAAGCATGAGAATATTACTCTTCTGAAGCTCTACATCTGATGTATCACCTGCCAGAACTCTCTTATAGTGATTGTAAACAGCAACCGAAAGCACCTTCTTTGCCTGGTCCTGTCCTATTACATAATCGTCCAAAAACGCCTTAAGCTCCTCCGGAGTAACAAGATTTATATCATCCTTAGCGCTGCTCTTGTCCTCATGGCCCTCTACGCCTCTTCTTCAAGAATCTCAGCACATATATCTATACACTCATCGCAGATAAAGGCTCCATTAGGTCCGGAAATCAAACGATTTACCTGGTCCTGTGTCTTACCGCAAAATGAGCAGCGAATCTTTCCGTCGTTTTTTCCTGCCATTATTAACTCCTTTTATTGCATGAGGGCATCCCATATGGGGTACCCTCTTAAATTCATCTAACTTCTGATTATCTGTTTGTTATTACACTGTCTATGAGACCATACTCTGCGGCTTCCTGTGCTGACATATAGTTGTCTCGCTCTGTATCAGCTGCAATTGTCTCGTATGGCTTGCCTGTATTGGCTGCTAAAATTTCGTTTAATCTCTTCTTTGTCTTTAAAATATTTTCTGCAGCAATCTGAATCTCAGTAGCCTGACCCTTTGCACCGCCCGATGGCTGATGAATCATAATCTCTGCATTTGGAAGAGCATATCTCTTGCCCTTTGCACCGCCTGCAAGAAGGAAAGCTCCCATGCTTGCTGCAAGACCGATACAAATTGTTGAAACATCACACTTGATGTACTGCATAGTATCGTAAATAGCAAGTCCTGCTGTAACCATTCCACCCGGTGAATTGATGTAAAGGTGGATATCCTTATTCGGATCCTCAGACTCAAGGAATAAAAGCTGAGCAACAACAAGGCTGGCTGTTGTCTCGTTTACTTCCTCTCCAAGGAAAATGATACGATCTTTTAATAATCTGGAGTAAATGTCGTAGTTGCGCTCTCCTCTGCTGGTCTGTTCAATGACATATGGTACTAAACTCATATAAAATGCCTCCTTTATAAAAGCTCAAAAGACCGGCTCAGAAAATAGGCTTCTGAGCCAGTCCATCAAATTTTGATTCAAAAAATCTTATTCTTCTGTAGACTCTTCTGCATCAGCCTTTTTCTTTGCCTTTGCACGCTCTTTAACGTTGTCCATGACAAGATCTACAGCCTTTGTGATAGCAAGGTCTTTCTTCATAGACTCCTTCTCAGCATCTCCCATGTACTCTTTAAGCTTATCAGCCTCCATGCCGTATGCCTTAGCCATCTTCTCTACCTCAGCATCGATATCTGCATCAGTAACCTCGATGTTCTCCTCCTTGGCAATCTGCTCAAGTACAAGGCTGCTCTGGATACGTGTTGTAGCCTCTGGACGAACCTGATCCTTAAGCTGGTCAACTGTCATACCTGAGAACTGTAAGTACTGCTCCATTGTAAGACCGCTCTGTGCGATTCTCTGAGCAAACTCCTCAACCATTGTCTCACACTGTGTCTCAATCATTGCCTCAGGAAGATCCATCTTTGACTTGTCGATAATCTTCTGGATAGCCTCATCCTCTTTAGTCTTCTTAGCTTCTGTCTCTTTCTTCTCTGTGAGGTTCTTTTTGATTTCCTCTTTGTACTCAGCTAATGTATCAACACCTGCTGCATCCTGTGCAAACTCATCATCAAGCTCTGGAAGCTCCTTAGCCTTGATCTCGTTGATCTTAACCTTGAATGTAGCCGGCTTTCCTGCAAGGTCTGCTGCCTGATACTTCTCAGGGAATGTTACATTGACCTCAACCTCATCGCCTGTGTTCTTTCCTACTAACTGATCCTCGAATGTATCGATGAATGTGTGTGAACCGATCTCTAATGGATGATTCTCACCCTTTCCACCCTCGAAAGCTACTCCGTCAACAAATCCCTCAAAGTCGATAACTGCTGTATCTCCCTCTGCTACAGGACGATCTGTAACTGTAACTGTTCTTGCATTTTTGTTTCTCTGGTTCTCAAGCTCAGCGTCAACCTCTTCATCAGAAACTGATGTGTCGATCTTTGTAACTGTAACGCCCATGTACTTACCAAGAGTAACCTCAGGTCTTACAGCAACCTCTGCTGTGTAGATGAAAGGCTGTCCCTTCTCAATCTGAGTAACCTCAACTGTTGGGCGTGAAACAATGTCAACACCGCTCTCGTCAACCGCACCTGCGTATGTCTGCTGCATAAGAATGTTTGCTGCATCCTCGTAGAACACACCTGCTCCATACATTTTCTCAATCATAGCTCTTGGCACTTTTCCTTTACGGAATCCAGGTACACTAATCTGTTTCTTCTGCTTCTGATATGCAGAATCCAATGCTTTCTCTAATTCCTCAGCTGCTACCTCAATAGTAGCTTCGCCATATTATGCTCTAAATTCTCAACCTGTACACTCATGTCAATCGTTATCCTCCTTAAAAATATATATGAATGGTATGTACATCAAATGTAATGTGGGCATGCTTTTTAAACTGCTAAGCCCAGTCATTGGATGATTATAACACAACAAATCCACTATTTCCAGTGTTTTTTACATTAAATTTGCTTTTGTGTATAATTCCATAAATTGTCAGCAATACCAAAACATATTTTTGTCATTTTACGGCATAATATTTCCATACACATACAGCTTGTGTATAACGTTTTAAAAGGAGGTATTGCATTATGGCAGCATCAAGTAGTAAAAAGGCTTCTGTACCGGAGGCAAAAGAGGCTATGAGCCGTTTCAAGGAAGAGGTCGCTTCAGAGCTTGGAGTTCCTTTAAAGGAGGGCTACAACGGTGACCTTACTTCTAAGCAGGCCGGTTCAATCGGTGGCGAGATGGTCAAGCAGATGATCATGAAGCAGGAGCAGCAGATGAAATAAGCTCTGCAATAGCAGGCTTCAAATGTACGCTTCAAATGCAAGCATAAAAAGAGGCTGCGCACCATGGGGTTGGTGTGTGACCTCTTTTGTTATAATACCAAGCGCACCTGTCTAGTATACCAGTCCCTGTCGAATATGCTCTACTGTGGCATCGTCTGTGAAGTATCTGACAAGCTCGAGTGCAAACGCAATAGCTGTTCCCATTCCACGACTTGTAATCACATTGCCATCCACAACTACAGGCTGCTCAAGCCACTGTGCACCGAGCAGCTTTTCCTCAAAACCCGGATGACAGGTAGCTTTTTTGCCCTCAAGTATATGATTCTCACCGAGCACGCTAGGCGCTGCACATATCGCTGCAACAAGCTTTCCCTCAGCAGCAAATCTCTTAATTGTCTTTACTACAGTCTCATCAGCGCCAAGGTTTAATGTACCCGGCATGCTCCCGGCAGTACTATTGCATCGTAGCTGTCAAAATCAGCCTGTGCCTTTGTGGTATCTGTCTTAAATGTCACCTGATGAGAGCTTGTCACCTCGGCTTTTTCCGTGATTGATATGGTTTCAATCTCAAGCTTTGCCCTTCTAACTATATCGACTACTGTAAGTCCTTCAATCTCCTCACAGCCGTCTGCCATAAAAATTCCTACTTTAATCATATTTTTCTCCTTTATTTTTCTTTGATAATACTATAAAAAGCTACGGTTCGTCCTTGAATTTTTAAATACCGGTCATTATAATCATATATAAATGATATGAGGGTAAACCAAAAGTATAAACCGTAACTATAAATCTACCAGTAACCTGAAAGGATATACCATGGAAATCGAAAGAAAATACTTACTTAAACAGCTTCCTTCCAATTTAGACAGCTACACGAGCAAAAAAATCGCCCAGGGCTATCTGTGCACCTCGCCTGTTGTCAGAGTCAGACGCTCAAATGACAGCTATTATATGACCTACAAGGGAGCCGGTCTTATGGTGCGCGAGGAGTACAATCTTCCTCTCACAAAAGAAGCCTACGACCATCTTGTCCAAAAGATTGATGGTCGTCTCATCGAAAAGACACGCTATCTCATACCTCTTGACGGTGGTCTGACTGCTGAGCTTGATGTATTTGAGGGCGATCTGGCTCCTCTTACACTTGTAGAGGTGGAATTCGACTCTGTTGACGCAGCAAATCAATTCACAGCACCTGACTGGTTTGGCGAGGATGTCACCGAATCCGGCAAATACCACAACAGCTATCTGAGCCTGTTGGAAAATTCATAGTACTGCCTGGTCTTTATCGTATTCTTTAAATCATCATACCGCTTCTGCAATGGTCCCTCCGGAACTACAATATCCATAACCACCGCTATGTCATCTATAAGGCGGTCGGTTATGGTATCCCTCATTGAGACAAGTATATTGTACTTTTCTTCAAAGGTAGCCGCATCCAGAAACTCCATCAGACGCGGATCCGGAGCCTGGCCTTCATCTGCATCCGGTGCCGGCATATCCTCCGGCTGTTCCTTAAGTGTGATCTTCTCAAATCTGTATTTCTGCTTCACATCAGGATATTTCTCATGGTCCACCTCGCTTACAAACATATCGAGTGGTCTGGCGTATATCCCAAAATCATCATATAAAGCCTGATAAATCACAAGCTTTTCCCCTGTCTCTGAATGTGTTGCCACTGTAACTATCTGATACAGCTTATTCTTAAAGTGCCTGTAAAGCTCTCCGGGCTTTGGTGTTCTGTCCATCATTTCTGCCTCTTTCCTTATTATTTAAAAGTTGTTAATCATGTCTAAGCCTTCCCCAAGGAAATCTCTCTCAAACTCCAGATTGCCGCTATATCCCATGGCAATCAGATCCTCAACACTGCCAAACATGCTCTGTGTCTCAGCCTCTATAATCTTTGCACCGTCTGCCGCTTTGGTATGCAGTGTCTGGCAGTTTCTTGAGTGCTCCTGAGCCATTCTCTGCTGTGCCTCGCTATGTCCGTGCATAGCCTCAAGCTCTTTTTGTGTCGTATCATCCGCAAAGCGTGCGTTATTTTTCACGGCCCTCTGCACTATATCCGGATTGCTCTGCTGCGGTCTCTGCTGTGGCTGTACTCTCTGCTGCATCTGTGGTCTCTGAGGCTGCTGTACTCTCTGCTGCATCTGTTGCTGTGGTTTCTGCTGATATGTCTGGTTCAATGCATTCATACCCAACTGAACTGTATTCTGCATGCTGTTCCATATCTGCTGTATCTGCTTCTGCTGCGGTCTCGTTTTGTTTGGCTGCGTGTTTTTGCTGCCTGCGCTCTTTGATTTTTTGTTAATGTAAAAAATCGCTCCTAATATAATTGCCCAAATTATAACATCCATATTCTGCTCCTTTATCAATCTGCATTTTCTATGTCAATCCCTGAATATCCTGCACATATCGCGCAGTATGTACTCTGCTGTCTGTTCCGGCTCCCATTGCTTTGTAACACCCACAAGCAGCGGATTAAGCTCCGACAGTATCCTTGCCGTGCGCCGGTCTGTTGTGCCCTCATACTTATCGTTTATGGCCTCAGCCTGCTTCACACATGCCTCAAGCTGCTTTAATATATCCTTCCAGAACTCCTCGTAATATATCTCATGCACTCTCTTAGTCTTTTGTGTGAAATTTAGCTCTGCAAGCTCTTTGTTGCTGTGCCCCAGATAGAAATATGACAGAGCAAACAAATCAGGCTTTTTCCTTTCAAGCCCCTCATTTGTCAGGTGTATCAGATTCTCTATCTCACTCTGTAAAATGATACCGTTGTCAAAGGATGACAGATATCTCTCCCCCTGCTTTACAACAGAGTCCAGAGTCGTGTGAAAATCCGTGTCCACCTTGCTGATTAAAAATTCATCGTCAAACATGCCGCTTTTCGCTTTGCAAGCCTTTATCAGCTCTCCAAAGTGCTTCCGGTCTGTTCCTGTGAGCTCACAATACCCGATAACTTGTTGCTCAAGCTCCTTTAAATCTGAAAGCAGGCTGCTTAAGCCTGTCTTCACGCCATAATAGCGCTTTGCAACACCGGAGGAATTCTTTTTGGTTTTGACATACAGCTTAAGCCAGCTGTTGACCACTGTCATGTCGCACCCGCCGTATCCATCGCTGTCTTAAATTTCTTTTCCGTATCACTTAGTCCTAAAATCATCACACACCCTCAAACATCATTCTAAAACTATATAATAACAATTCTACACCATTATCATATTTTTTTAAAGAGCCTTTTTTCGCTCTGAAAAGCCCACTTTAAACGCAAAAAAAGGAAGCCATACAATAACTGTATGACTTCCTATATACTCTTCATGTTATTCGCATCGTCGTGCAAATGGCACGAGCGGCTTTGTTATGATAGCAAAATCAGATTAACGACCGAACTGCATATCGTTGTTACCTGATTTTGTTGTGAACATCTCAAGCATGTTGATTGGATCGTTGTAATCCATAAGCCATCCTCACGGGCGAAATCAAACTGTCCGTCCTTACGGCTGTTAAGGAATACGTTCCACTCCTGCTGCTCAACCTTTAAGTTGATACCTACCTTTGAAAGATCAGCTGGATAGCCTCACCAATCTTTACATTGGCCTCTGAGTTGTTTACGAGGTATGAGAACTCGACAGTCTGGTTTACCTGGCCTGTGCTCTCATCTAATAATCCGATAGAAGCAAGAAGCTCTTTAGCCTCCTCAAAGTTCTTATCGTAATCTGTGCCGTAGTAGTCCTTGTTCTTGAACTCGCCACCGTTACCATCTGTAACGCCCTCTGGGATAAATGTTGTGGCAATCTTCTGTCCGCCCTGGGCGATTGTATCGATAATGTACTGACGATCGATAAGAAGACAGATTGCTTTTCTGAATACCTTAGCCTGGTCAGCATCTAATCCAAGTTCTGAGTAGAGCTTAGAGTTAATGTTGAAGCCTACGTAGTATGTTCCAAGGTTGTCAACTGTGTAGAACTCGCTTGTCTTCTTAGCTGCCTCAATCTCGGCTGTAGGAACTGTATCGATGAAATCAAGGTTACCGTTCTGGTAAGCTGTGTAAGCTGAAACATCATCAGATGTAAGCATTACGTTCATCTCATCAACTGTTACATTGTCAGCATCCCAATAGTTAGGATTCTTAACATATGTCATGCTTGAATCATGCTTCCACTCCTTGAGTGTGAATGCACCGTTTGTAACGAACTTGTCGCTTGCATCGTTTGCCCAGCCATCATTTCCCTCTACTGACTTCTGGTTTACAGGGAAGAAGAATGGGAATGCACATAAGTCAAGGAAGTATGGTGTAACTGCTTTAAGCTTGACTGTAAGAGTCTTTCCATCCTCAGAAGCTACTACATCATCAGCAGCAAGACCCTTTGTATCATCATATCCTGCGAATACTGCGCAAAGGTAGCTGTAATCTGCAGCTGTCTTAGGATCTGCAGCTCTCCTCCAAGACCACTCGAAATCCTTTGCAGTAAGCTCATCACCGTTTGACCACTTAAGACCGTCACGCATTGTGAATGTGTATGTGAGACCATCCTCAGAAACCTCATAGCTCTCTGCACATGCAGGCTCAAGCTTGCCATCAGCGTTGTAACGCATAAGACCCTCAAAGCTGTTTACTGCAAGACATCCGCCGTCAACAGTACTGTTCAATGCAGGATCGATATGATCTGGCTCTGATGCCATGAAGATGTTTAACTTTCCGGCATTCTTTGTGTTCTTTGCATTGTAGAAGTATTTCATACCCTCTACTGTTGAGTATACGCCTGTGACATAATCCTTGAGCATATACTGGTCATTGTAGTAGTAAAGTGGAATAACACACCATGTATCCATAAGCATATCCTCTGCCTGGTGCATCATCTCTGCACGCTTTGCAAGATCTGCTTCTGTACGGATAGATTCTACTAACTCATCATAGCCTGTCCAGTCTACGCCTGCTGATACAGAAGTATGAGAAGTGCCGTTAGCAGATGTGTCGTTAGTAGATATTTTGCTCTCGCTCTTGCTTCCACAAGCAGTCATGCCAAGTGCCATAGCTGCAACAAGAGTAAGTGCTACTAATCTCTTTTTCATCTTTCTTCCTCCTAATTAATTAATATGAAAATAAATTTATGTTAGAACCGGCACAAGCGGCTTAAGCTATATGCCGGTAGAAACCATATATTAGCGGTTGAAGCAAGCAACCATATGTCCGTTTCCTCTGTCTGTAAGCTCCGGACGTGCTGCAGCACACTGCTCTGTCGCGTATTTACAGCGCGAACGGAATGGACAGCCGCTAGGCATGCGAAGAGGTGAAGGGACATCTCCCTCAAGCACGATTCGCTTGCTGTGTCTGGCAGTCTCAGGATCCGGAATCGGAACCGCTGAAAGTAACGACTGTGTGTACGGATGAATCGGATTGTCCATCAGCTCATCAGCATCTGCAAGCTCCATCATATGACCTAAGTACATAACAGCTATTCTGTCAGAGATATGCTGCACTACAAGCAGATCATGTGCTATAAACAGGTATGATAACCCTCTCTCCTTCTGCAGATCCTCAAACATGTTGACTACCTGAGCCTGAATTGAAACATCAAGTGCCGATACCGGCTCATCACATACGATAAACTTCGGATCTACTGCAAGCGCTCTTGCTATTCCGATACGCTGTCTCTGTCCACCCGAAAACTCATGCGCATAACGTGTGGCATGGTCTGCGTTTAGTCCAACTGTCTCCATGAGATCCATAATCATCTCATGGCGCTCTTTCTTGCTATTGTAGAGCTTGTGCACATCGAGAGGCTCTCCGATGATATCCTCAACCGTCATACGAGGGTTGAGTGATGAATACGGATCCTGGAATACCATCTGCATCTGCTTACGGTAAGGATGCATATTCACATCTATCTTCTTCTCACTGTCAAACAATACATTGCCGTCGAACTCAATGCGTCCTGCTGTAGGCTGGTACAGACGTAAAAGAGTACGTCCTACGGTTGTCTTTCCACAGCCTGACTCGCCAACAAGTCCAAGCGTCTCACCCGGCTTTATGGCAAATGACACATCATCGACTGCCTTTAACTCCATCTTTTTAAATCCGTCATGAACAGGGAAATACTGCTTCAAATGGTCTACCTTGAGCAGGTACTCGTTGTTATTTGTCTCACTACTCATTTGATTTTCCCTCCTCCATCATATTCTTAATATTCATCCAGCATGATGCGAGATGATCCTCTCCAACCCAGATTTCCTCCGGCTTTTCGGTGAGACATATCTTCATAGCGGCATCACAGCGAGGCAGAATGCACAGCCCTCTGGCATGTTGAGCATATTGATTGGTGTGCCTCCGATAGGAACAAGCCTGGTTTTTGAATTGGTCTTTGTAGGGATTGAACGAAGCAGTCCCTTTGTGTACTCATGCGCCGGGCTGTAGAATATGGCATCCGCTGTTCCTCTCTCACACACACGGCCGCCGTACATAACTATGATCTCATCACATATTGAAGCAATGACACCCAGATCATGTGTAACCATGATGATTGCCATACCAAGCTTTTCCTGCAGTGACTGCATAAGCTCAAGAATCTGTGCCTGGATAGTCACATCAAGAGCTGTTGTCGGCTCATCTGCGATAAGGATATCCGGCTCACAGGCTAATGCCATAGCTATCATGACACGCTGTCTCATACCACCCGAAAGCTCATGAGGGTACTGATTTACACGCTTCTCAGGCTCATTTACTCCTACAAGTGTGAGCATTTCTATAGCACGCTCTTTTGCTTCCTTCTTTGTACGGTCTGTGTGAAGAAGCACTGCCTCCTCAAGCTGGTAGCCTACCGTAAATACCGGATTAAGCGATGTCATAGGATCCTGGAAAATGATTGAACAGCATTTTCCTCTGAAATCTGCCATTTTCTTTTTGTTCCATTTGGTGATATCCTCACCCTTATATTTTACTGAGCCGCCTGTGATGGCACCATTCTCAGCAAGAATCTGCATGATTGAATATGCTGTAACTGACTTTCCTGAGCCTGACTCTCCTACGATTCCAAGAGTCTTTCCCGGCTCAAGCTTAAAGCTGACACCGTTTACAGCTGATACGTCTCCGTTATCGGTCTTGAAGGTAGTGTGCAGATCAGATACTTCAAGAACAAACTTATTATCTTCCATCTTACTCACTCCTTACTATTTCGATAATTTAGGGTCAAATGCATCTCTTAAGCCGTCGCCGATAAGATTCAATGTAAGAACAATGATACAAATCGTGAGCGCCGGAAAAATAAGACGCAATGGGTAGCTCTGGAGTCCGCCACGCGCTGTATTTGCCAACGAACCAAGTGAAGGCATAGGAGCCGAAACACCAAGTCCGATAAATGACAGATAACTCTCAGTAAAGATGGCTGATGGTATCTGAAGCGCTGTAGTAATGATGATTACTGACAGACAGTTCGGTAAAATGTGTTTTCTGATAGTGCGGGCTGATGATGTTCCGATACACTTTGCTGCGAGAATGTACTCATTCTGCTTGATGGTAAGAATCTGACCTCTTATAAGTCTTGCCATTCCTACCCAGTAAAGCAATCCAAACACTATGAAAAGTGCAATCATGTTGACACCGAGCTTTGAAAGCACTGTACCCTTTATTACAGGTGTCAGCACCTCATTTAATACAACTGCGAGTAAAATGATGAGCAGCATATCCGGCAATGAATAAATGATATCTACTATTCTCATCATAACCATATCTACCTTGCCACCGCAGAAGCCTGATACGGAACCGTAAATGATACCGATTATAAGCACAAGCAGTGATGCAAACACACCGACTCCCAGCGATACACGAGCTCCGTAAACAACACGGATAAAATAGTCTCTTCCGAGCTCATCTGTGCCAAAAATGTGCGGGAACAGCTTCTCACCTGCATCAATCTGTGCCTGCTCAGCCTCGCTGTACTGGAAAGGTCCTAAGTTCTGTGCACCCTTAACGATATCTGCATAGCCGTAAGGCACAATCTTTGGTGCCAGAAGAATAACCAAAATAAGTAAAACCAAAACTATAATAGAACCCATAGCCAGTGGATTTTTGCGGAGTCTCTTAAGACCATCCTTCAAGAAGGTAGTTGACTCACCCATAACCTCCTGCTGGCGTTTTTCTTCATCTGATGCCTTGGCAAAATCCTTCATATCGAACTTGCTAAGGTCAATCTGTGTGGAGAAAGGAGCTCTCTTCATATTATCTTTCATCTTTATCTCTCCTTAATCAAGCTTAATACGTGGATCAATCACTTTGTATACAATATCTGTAATGAGGTTCGCGCCTACCATGATGACAGCAAGGAAAAGTGTTGTGGCCATAATCATTGTGTAATCACGGTTTGTGATACAGCTTACGAACTTGGAACCGAGTCCTCCGATATTGAAAATACTCTCAATAACCATTGAACCTGTGAGGATACCACCAATCATAGGTCCCACATATGTGATGACCGGAATGAGCGCATTACGAAGCGCATGTACAAATATAATCTTGTACTGATGTACACCCTTGGCCTTTGCGTACGGATGTAATCCTGTCCGAGTGCATCAAGCATTGAAGTCTTTGTAAGTCTTGTAATATATGCCATCGGTGAAAGTGACAGTGACAGCACCGGAAGTAATACCATGTTGCTTCCTGAGCTGAAGGCCTGCACCACACCAAGCTTTATACAGAAGAAATAAAGTAATAACGTAGCGATGACAAATGACGGCATCGACGTAATCAGTGTGACGAAGAATACTATAACTCGATCCGGCCACCTGTTTCGCATAAGCGCTGCTATCGAACCAAGCACCACTCCGAATACTATCGCAGTGAGCGCCGCTAAAAGTCCAAGCTTCGCTGAAATCGGGAAGCTCTCCCCAATGATATCTGAGATCGGACGGTCTGTCTTAAGACTAACACCGAAATCTCCGTGCAGCACGCCTGCCATGTAGTTCTTGTACTGGACTATAAGTGGCTGATCCAGTCCGTAGCGTGCCTCAAGCTCTTTCATTACCGCCGGACTCTTTGCCTTCTCCGAATTGAATGGACCACCCGGAATTGCATTCATGGCAAAGAATGTAATAAGACTGATAATGAAGATTGTAAAAATCGCGAGAATAACTCTCTTTACAATGTACTTACCCATATTTTTCTCTCCCTCTTGGATTTGTATCGATAATGCATTATTTTATTTTTTAAAGCATTATCACTGTACCACGTCAAAGTATTTTGTCTAATACGCAAAAAAGTGCGAATGACCTCATTGTCATTACACACTCCCTAATCTTGCTGTCTGATACAACTGTCGTTCTGACGCGAACAACTCTTTTTTATTATACACAGAAATCATACTTTGTCAATTGGATATATTTTCCTATATAATTTTCATTTTTGCATAAAAATTAGTCATTTTTTATAATACTCATTAATAAGGGTAATTTATGCAGTTTATAAGCATTATTTATACATTTTTATTCATTTTTATTTTTGCATTAAAATATTAATTTTCAGTGCATGATTACTTTGAATTGTTAAGTACCGGTGTTATTCTGGCATTAAACGGATATTTGGTGTATAATTACATATCATTATATATCAAGGAGCCACCTATGCTTACATACGACGATGCACTCAATCTCAACTACTATAAAAAAACAACCTTTACCGGCTGGATGAACGGCATGCGCTTTCTCATAAAGCGTGAGGAGCCTGTCCTTAAGGAAGCCACCGAGGATACACCCGAGGAAAAGGGTGAGCCAATATTTCATGCCTGGATATGGCCGGGGCCGTATATTTTTGACCTGACCGACGACAGCAAAAAGACTGACAATACCTTTCCATTTACAGATGACGGTAAAAAACAGTGTGTAGACTGGATTAATGAGGTCATCAGTGCACACTCAAACGAATATCCGAAAAATAAAACAGATGGAGAAAACCTCTAAAAAACTCTTGACTTCTCACCAAAAATATTGTAGTATACGTTTTGTGCAAAACACAAGGGCTTGTAGCTCAGCCGGTTAGAGCGCACGCCTGATAAGCGTGAGGTCGGAAGTTCGAGTCTTCTCAAGCCCATCCTTGTAATAAGTGTATTATGAAAGCCACGGATTGTTCCGTGGCTTTTGTTTATATGTATACTTTTTGTGAACCTACACCTGCACAATGCTTCCGTGTCTGCCTAATCCCTTAAAAAATCCTGCATTAATTCCATCATACCTTTTTGCACTGCACTCAGAAATCATAAGCTGCTGCTTGTATTTGTAATCATCCCACTCTAGAATTGCTGTGACGTAGGGCTGTTCCTCCATTACACGCACAGTCGTTTTTTTCTTTGAAAACACAGGGTATTTTCCGCAGTACCCCTTTTGAAGCAGCTCCTGTTCAAGCGCTTTACGCTTTTCTTTTATGCGTTCATTTATCTGTTTTCCGTAATTTCTCTCCGGATAATCCTTTGATGCCTTTATCACAAGCTTATAAATATACTGATAAAGCGGTACTCTTTTTGCATCGGCTAAATGTCTGCTCAAAAGTTTTTCCGTTTTCTCACATGGATTTGCCCTGTAGCGTGCAATGAGCTTAAGATAATCAGTGTCCGAAACCTCCCTGCAAAGCTCCTCCATAATGTCTATTCCCTCTACACGGGCCGGAAAATGATACTCCATCAAATCGTCAGGTACCGGTGTCCATCTGCGAAACGGCGCAAAGTAAATAAGGCTCTGGATAAAGCATTCTGTCTCGTTGCAGTATTCCTTTCCCATGTACATATACTTATCAGCGATTGTTCCTACCATATATACAAGCATGCGCCACTGCTCCTGTCCCTTTACCCAGAAATGTCCTATTTCATGGTATTTAAAGCATGCCTCATGCACATGCAAATTATCAAACCAGAGTGTGACCACATTGTCCTGCTGGTGCAGAATGAGTCCATAACCTTTTTCACTTCCTAAAACCAACGATGCCGAAATAATTTCTTCCTCGCTATGATAATCGCCCTTTAACACTGCATTTTCCACAGTCAGATAGCATTCCACCGCGTCATTCATGATATATGGGATTATATATTTGTCGTCACTTCTGCATATATCAAATGAACCGTAATCAAAGAGCTCTGCGAGCATGTAAAATGCGCGTGGCATATCCTCTTTTAAGCCAGGAAGTGCTTTTACTAAATCCTTGTAAGCCTGCATTGTGGTATCCTTTCGTATAGGAAAAAATGATAAAAAAATAAGAATTTCAGAAGTAATAAAAACCTCTGAAACCCTTGTAAACAGTACGGGCAACAGGACTTGAACCTGCACGGTCTCCCACTAGAACCTAAATCTAGCGCGTCTGCCAATTCCGCCATGCCCGCAAACACCTTGACAGTATATCATTTTGTTTCATGTGTGTCAATATTATTTATCACATTACAAAAGTGACCAAAAATGAACTATTCACATTCAAACAGTATTTCCACAACAAACCGCTTCCCCTCAAGCCTTGCTTCAATACTTCCGCCCATTCTCTCCACAAGCTCCTTTGCAATCGAAAGCCCAAGCCCGCTCGATGATATACTCCTCGCCTCATCGGCTTTGTAAAAGCGCTCAAACACCTTGTCCACGTCTATATCATCAGGATTTTTTACATCATTTGAAACCAAAATATGGACAATCCTATTTTTTGAAGTACGCTCGTCATCTGAAGCCCTGCAATTGCACGAATCCTGCTGCCTCATCTGTATGCAGATGCTCTTCTGCCCATGCACCAGCGCATTTTTTATTACATTCTGAAACACCCGCCTGAGCGCCTGCACATTTGCAGTGATAAATATCGTATCCTCACATATATCAAGTGACGGCTCAATGCCCTGCTTTTTCCACTCCTCATAATAAGAAAACACTGTCTGCTTTAAAAGTCTGCTGACACAGCAATTAGACAGCTCTAGCTTGAAGCTGTCATTTTTAAGCTTTGTGAACATGAAAAGCTCCTCGAGCATATCCTTAAGGCTTGTGATGCGCTCCTGGATGATATCTATATAATGCTCCTGCGCGCTCTTGTCAGTCTCATCCCTAAGCAGCTGAAAATAGCCGTCCAGCGAGGTAAGCGGAGTGCGGATATCGTGCGACAGGTTTGTGTACGTGTCAGATATCATCTGCTCCTTTTTCGCTGCTGCCTCACGCTGCCTGTGCCATTGCTCTAAAAATCTGTTTATACGCTCCTTAAGCCTTCCGATATCAGCCATGTTGGTATCGGTTAAAAGGAGCATATTTGTATCCTTTTCGCATAAAAAATCAAGCTGTTCGTTAATGTCACGAAGCTGTGCCCTTATTTTTACGAGCACAGCTATTAAGACAGCTACCGAAACTGCAAGTATTACAGTCAGTATTTTCCAAATCATGTTTTATTCCTCATTCAAAACACATTATATATCCCTGCGTTTAAATACACCGTACACTGCAATCAGTGACACCACTGCCCACACAGCGGCTACCGCAAATGCACCGCCTACGGTCTTTGCAGATGCACTCAGATCAAGCTCAGAAATCTGATTAACAATAAGGTAATCATTTATATCAAAGTTCTTTACTCCGATTTTTTCAATAAGTATATTGATTCCACTGAAAATCAGTGTAAAGATACCTGTACACATGCACACAGCGATAATCATGCTGATTACATTGTTTTTTATAATGATTGCCATTGCCATGACAAAATATACAAATAAAAGTGTGACCACATACTGGCTGCCAAGCATCTTAAATAAGTCTGCTGCATCTCCGAATTCTGCTCCATGTAAAAACAGCGGAGTCGCAATACACTGTACAATCACATCAAGTGCCATAGCCACAAGTGTAAATACCGAAAGCGCTATCATCTTTGAAAACAGCAGCACTCCACGGCACTTCACCTGTCCGCCTACGCTTTTTATATAGCCACTGTTTAGGTCTGCTGTTGAGAAGAGCACCGTAAATATTGCAAGTAAAAGTGCCAGGTCAAGACCTGCTATATCGCTTTCAACCATATCGGCTATGGTCGGCACCTCATCTGACATGTCGGATTCATCCATTTCAAGCCCGACTGTTGCCGTTGGTCCATTTGACGATTCCGCTGATGCTGTATCGTATTCATCTGCTATCTCACTGTCTGACTCACTTACCATAGTGACATCATCAGTTGTTTCCACGATGCTCTCTGTCGCCATGCTTCTGACAAGAGCTGTCATACCGCTCATAGCTATTGCGAGTGCCATAGCTATTACAAGTATAACATAAGCTGACTTTGTATGTATCAGTCTGTAAATATCCATTCTTACCGCATTAAACATTTGTCGCACCTCCTGTGATACTAAGGAAATATGTCTCAAGCTCCATTCCTGTGACCGCTAGCTGTGCCACCGAAACTCCTGCTGTGACCAGCGCTGTATTTAAGGCGGCGCTATCATTCAGGCGCTCATAGACATATATATGATTTTTGTCCACTATCATGTAGTGCACAAAGCCCATCTTATCGAGCACAGGCACTGCTTTATTTGGATTGTCCACTGTCAGTGTAATCTTCTCACTGCACTTGGAAAGCAGCTCCTCTCTGGTAATTTCCTGAAGCAGGGCTCCATTATTTATAATGCCGTAATCTGTGGCAAGCTTTGAAAGCTCCTCCAATATATGGCTTGAGATAAACACAGTCATATCCTGCTGTGCACACAGATTCTGAATTGTATCACGCACCTCTGCAATTCCCTGTGGATCAAGTCCGTTGATAGGCTCATCAAGCACTAAAAGGTCAGGCTCTCCAACCAGCGCCATGCCGATTCCAAGCCTCTGCTTCATACCAAGTGAGAAATTCTTTGTCTTTTTCTTTCCCACATTTAACAGACCTACCTTATCCAGTATGCCCTCTGCATAGCCCTTTTTACTGATGCCGAAGAGACGGCACTTCATCTCGATATTTTCCTTCGCCGTCATGTTTGGATATACACCCGGTGCCTCAATCAGGCAACCCACTCTTGAGCGTACCTTTGACAAATCCTTTCCAGCGTATCCAAACATGGATATCTCTCCGCTTGTCGGCTTTGCCAGACCACCGATCATTCTCATACAGGTAGTCTTGCCGGCACCGTTTCTGCCGATAAATCCATAGATTGCACCCTTTTTGATGTGGATATCCACATTGTCAACTGCCTTCTGGTGACCATACTGCTTGGTCAGTGCCTTTGTCTGCAATAATATTTCACTCACAATCAAATCTCCTTTTCTTTTATTCCTTAGCAACCCTTTAATCATAATATAAATGTAAAATCCTAATACATCGCTAACAAAAAGTAAAAAAAGAGTAAAGCTTGTTTACCTTTACTCTTTCATTTTGTAGCCTATGCCCCACACGGTCTCTATGTACTCGTCATCGGTCAGCTTTTTTATCTTCTTTCTGATATTGCTGATGTGCACATCAAGAGTCTTTGTCTCGCCCATGTACGGCTCATCCCAGGCATATTCAAATATGTCCTCCTTGGCAAACACCTGTCTGGGATGCGCATGAGAAGCTCGAGTATGGCAAACTCCTGCTTTGTGATGCCGTCAACAGCATTATCAGCTACATAAAGCTGTCTTGAAATCCGATCGAGCACAAGCTGTCTGTGCTCTATTTTAACAGGTCCCGCTATGTATGTATTTGCAGTATCTCCCTGCCCTGTCTCATTTTCTGCTTTTGTCTGATTTTCTCCTGCCTTGCCCGACTTTAAAGGCACATCTGCCACCGCATGACGCAGCTGCACAGCCACTCTGGCAACGACCTCCTTTATCTCAAACGGCTTTGTGATGTAATCATCAGCGCCTGCCACGAGCAGATTGATTTTCTCATCCAGCTCATCCTTTGCCGTAAGGATTATCACCGGAAGTGACGCATCCATCTGCCGTATCCGTGCCAGAAGCTCCTCCCCTGAAAGCCCCGGAAGCATCAGATCCAATAGCACAAGCGCATAAGCTTCCCTTTCCAGCTTAAGCAAAAGCTCTCCCTCTGTGCCTGACCATGCCTGTCTTGTCCTATATCCGGCTTTTGAGAGCGCTGTCGCAAGCAGATCATTAATGTCCTTGTCATCCTCTATTATGAGTATCTCCCCGGATTTGTTGTCTGTCATAATATTCCCTTTCTCTATCTGTTGTACCACTTCTATATAACACTTTTTATATTCTAGAAATATCCCTCGACTCCCTGCACCAGTCCGTCTGCCAGATTTTCAAGTGTGGCATCGCTGTGGTCAGAGCATGCGTTGCCAAGCTCTACATCCACTGACGGCACCGTGCTGTATGAGGTCTGTGTCAGGTCTATCGCCATTGAGCCATTACCGTTTATCTTTGCTCCATGAGCGCGCAGTCCTTCTATCAGGCTTGCCCCAAGTGCATCATGCTGCTGCCAGTGTGATGCAACCGGCTCCATTCCCTTTATGCCTCCCGGCACTGATATGTAAAAGCAGCCCTTATCGTAGCTTAGTCCGTCGCCATCCCAGTGCAGAGCGATATGACAATCCGCCGCATTATTGCAGATGACAGTACGTGCCACATTGTCAAGCTGCACATCGCTTCCGTCTCTTACCATAAGCACATCATAGCCTGCCGCAAGCAGCTTGTCCTTTAATATCTGCGCCATACGGAGTGTGACAGAGCTCTCCGGTGTACCGTCATTAAAGGACATACCACCTGAAACTGCTACTGCTTTTGTTGCGCCTGCGCCTGTTGTACCGCCTGTGGTCTTTGCCGAGCCGTCCGGATGACAAAGTGTCTTCACCGAAGTTCCTCCGCTTGTACCGTGTCCAGCATTGACACCTACTACTATGTTTTTGCGGTTTGCTGTAGCCTTGTACATGACCGCACAGCCTGAATTTATCGCTGAATGGTCTGCATACTGCCATGAAGGATTTAGCGACACTGATTCTCCATTCTCATAGGATGCTCTTTCTACATACTGATAAGAGGAATTATTTTCACCTGAATTGTTCTGCTCCTCGTCCTGCTGTTCGGCAGTCTGTTCTTCCTGCTGTGCTTCTGTCTGCTGCGTATCTTTTGCAGCCTCTGTTACCACCTCTGTCACGGCTTCCGTTTCCGTAGCATCTCGACCTTCTCTGCAGCCTGTGTCTCTGTTGCAGGCTCTGTTGGTGTATCCTGTGCTTTTTTGCCGCATGATGCGAGGGTAAATATCATCATGCCTGTAAGTAATATTGCTGTAAATCGTTTCATTTTATGTAATCTCCGTTTATATAATTGAATTGTGTACCAATATGTATCAGTGATACATATAGATACTTTATACATATTATAATAAAGTTCGGGAATTTTTTCATCTTTTTTTTGTTTTCTAAAAAAATAAACTAAAATTGCATATATGGTCATACAAAATAAAAATATATATTCACATACAGAATACTCACTCAATGTAATGAAATGTGAATTAACAACCGACAATAAAAAAACTTGTAAAAACAAAATAGAACCAGCAAAATGTAAAATTTTGTATTTTTCTTTATTACTATAAATAAATTTAATAATCATATAAATTAGTATTGCAATTAACACATATATTATTTTGCTCATATATTTTATCCTATCTAATAATTATTTTTTTCTATTGTCATAAACACTAAATACTTGAGCTATTAATGCAAGCAGCATAATAATAAACAGGCCTATGCTATTTCCATATAAAAATATAGTAAATGCCTGTATTGCAACAATTACCCAGTTAATTATTAATAAAATAAGTTCAAGATTTTTTTTCATTTTCATTTTCTCCTTTTCTTAACTTTTTATCTATTTTTACTCTCTATAAACTATCAAGTGGTAAAATGTTGAAAGCAAAACTTTCTAAAAATACTCTATAATAAACTCAATTACTTTCTTAAACTTTCCTTGAATAATCATTCCAATAATTCCCACTATAACAATAATTATTCCTATATAAAACATAACATATGAATCAATAAACCATGTTGTTATTTCCATTATTGCACATCCTATGACAAAAATCATTACTGACAAATTAGAAACTATTTTTTTCATTTATCCTCCTTATTTTGTCCGATAATTTTCATTAGAAAATAATCTCTATTTTTTCTTTCTTAATCATAATTATCTTCATATCTCTTATAGTTATTTGTGGCAAATCTGGCCAACCATGTATCAGGCGGAAGTGTCCATAAAATCACCAAAATCCACACTATGATACCGATAGCCCTGTAAACACCACAAAGCTCCGTGCATGGTGCAATATCCAGACAAGCAAATACAGAAAAAACACCACAAATAATAAATGCAATACCAAAATACACCAACCAAAAATTATTCTCCCAGCGATTCTCAAAGAAAAACCCTTTTATTTTTCTCCGCTGTAATATAAGCAATACCACACCGGCTATAGTCATCGCTATATTAGCCGCTTGATAAACATATATTCCCAATATAAATGCAAGTAGTATCGCAGAAATAAAGACTCCGCATATTCTTGCTCCGGCTATGCCATCACTTGACACTTCATCTTTGATATTACTCATAGCACCTTTAATCTGTATTATAAAAAATACCAAATAAAACATAAGACCTGCTATCACAAGTCCAAGCCATTTGGGCAAGCCGAAAACTGCTTCTCCGATAAAGCAGCCTATTGCCAAAACACATAATTGTATGAATAAAATTTTTAAATTCTTCTTCATATTCCCCCTTATTTTGTCACTCCTGTTTGCAACCGTTCCTGACTGTTCAACTGTTATTAATTTCTTTATAACCTATAATCCATATATCTTCAACAATAAATACATGAACGACACAAATTCGTACAGGTTTGACATTCAATCAATAATTTTCGTTTATATAAATACAGTACCACTTATTCTAAATTATTTTCAATACCTATTTTTATCATATTGTATTATACCTCTTGAAATTATCTATAGCTCAATTATAGACAAACTCACAGTATTTTTCAAACAAAATAATTATAACCATAAATGCCCTAAACTTTAGATAATCAATAGAAATTGTAATTCCTCTAAAAATCAGTTATACTATATGCGAATGTATCGATCATATTTTAACTTGGGAGGCTCGCATGGAAATATTAAAACTGCCTGTTGGAATCGAAAATTTTGAAGATATACGAAGGTCTGGATTTTATTATATTGACAAAACCATGTTTATTGAGCAGTTTTTAAATACTTGGAGTGAAGTAACGCTGTTCACCCGTCCAAGACGCTTTGGAAAAACTCTAGGCATGAGCATGTTGCGCTCATTTTTTGAGATTGGCACTGACAAATCACTGTTTGACGGATTATATATTTCACAAAATAAATCTCTTTGTGATGAGTATATGGGCAAATATCCTGTGATATTTATTTCACTTAAGGATGTCGAGGGTTTATCATATGATGAGGCATTTCAGGTATTCTCCAGCATCATAGGAAATGAAATCAGCAAATTCTCCTTTTTGGCAGAAAGTGATAAATTGACAGTTTGGGAAAAAGAACAGTTCAAAGGATTACTTTATATAGAAAAAGGAAAGTTCATTTTTGACAATGCTACATTTACCACTTCATTAAAGCTTCTCTCCAAGCTTTTATATAAACATTACGGCAAAAAGGCAGTCATCCTGATAGATGAATACGATGTGCCACTCGACAAAGCATACCATAACGGCTACTACCATGAGATGGTCTCTCTTATCAGAGGCTTGTTCGGACAGGCGCTAAAGACCAACGATTACTTACAGTTTGCTATTTTGACAGGCTGTCTTCGCATATCAAAAGAAAGCAGCTTTACAGGCCTTAACAATTTTGAAATTGTTTCAATCATGGATTCAATGTATGACGAGTGCTTTGGCTTTACAGATAAAGAGGTTCAGGAAATACTTAAGTATTTTGATCTTTCAGAGCATTATGCAGATGTAAAAGAATGGTATGACGGATATCACTTTGGAAATGCAAATGTATACTGTCCTTGGGACGTGATAAATTACGTGGATCTGCTCAGATTGGAGCCTACTGCAAAGCCGCAGGATTTCTGGTCAAATTCAAGTGAAAATGCTTTAGTCAGAAACTTCATTGACAAGGCCAATGTCCAAACCAAGTATGAGATAGAGTGCCTGATAGCAGGCGAATACATTGAAAAAGAAATATCCCTGGAGCTGACCTACGATGAAATCGACAAAAGCATTGCAAACCTGTGGAGTGTGCTCTTCACCACCGGTTACCTGACCAAGCAGGGCGTGACTGACGATGGCAGGGTGCGTTTATCAATACCAAACCGCGAGATTAAAAACCTTTTCATAAAAAAAATCCGCGAATGGTTCAGCGATACAACTGCAAATGACGGAAAGACACTTGAACAATTCTGCAATGCATTTGTGGATAAGGATACCGAAAAAATAGAAGAGCTTTTTGGCGATTATCTTTGGAATACAATAAGTATAAGGGATACCGCAGTTGCCAAAGATAAAAAAGAAAATTTCTACCACGGTATCCTGCTCGGTCTGCTGGGCTACAAAGCAAGCTGGCTCATCAAATCAAACACCGAATCGGGCACCAGCTACAGCGATATCCTCGTTGAAGTACCAAACAACAGAACCGGCATCGTGATAGAGCTTAAATATTCCGAAAACGGCGATATGGATGCAGCCTGCGATGAGGCACTGAACCAGATTGAAGAAAAATCATATGTGGATAAGCTGAAGCAGGATGGCATGCGCAATTTCATCAAATATGGAATTGCTTGCTTTAAGAAGGATTGCAAGGTTGTGGTAAATGAATAAGACACTCATTAAAACACTCACAAGCGTAGAGAGACTAACTCTGCGCCTGTTCAACTGACACTTTACTTGACAAAATGGATACAAAATTCTGCTTTATATACCCGCTGTCACAAAGTATGATAGCATTTTTCTGTGATGAAAATCCAGGCATAAACTGATGTACCATAGATGTAGCAAACTCAAGATTGTATTCTTTTTCTACCACATTCGGTATCCTAATTGTATCACCAGATATGATATCAATTTACCACTTAGCTGCCATTAAACCTCCATATATAGGCAAGTCTTTTTTTCCTTATTTTCTAGTTTATTATCTCAATTAAATGAGCCAATGGCATGGATATTTCTTTACATCTGGTGCTAAACATAAATGATTAGAGTAAACGAAGTAAAACGTCATTGTTTTTCGCTTTAACATGGCCTTGTGTATCCCCTTCCTTCTATGGCCGTCAACTTCCCATATCTAACAGGATCTTTGTCCCAACTTCATTCGTTTGGGTTCGATTACAGTTATATTTTATGCTGAGCAGGAAAAATATGGGAAGTTAGCAATTATACTTTTTTTACTAAAACAGCCTATTGTGAAAACACATAGTTAATATGGATATACTTTCTCAACGTTCTCTTCATAAACTCACATCATACCTATTAAACCATACCTACTTAACTTTTAATTTCTTTCCCCCAAAAAATAAAAGCGAATCCCCATCATCGTATTATATATTTTTTGCATTCACATTGAATTTCCTCAAATAGCACTTTGGGATCTAATGTTTCTCTATATTCATCGAACATTTTTATAAATTTATCATTACATTTTTCACAATTCGATGGACCTGCAATAGGTTTTGGTGTATCTGAAAAATATGCCAAACGCACTATTCCCCTATTTAATGCTATAGCATTCTTTAATAATTTTTGAATGCTCCAAAATGAAAGTGGTTTATATCTACCATTCTTATATAAATTATACATATCACTATTCTCTACAATATAACCGCATTCCAATTCTACTGCATAAGCCCCCTTATCAAAACTATCTTTTATTGTTTTCATAGCATCATCAATAGCTTCATCATCTGTTATATATGGAATTGGTGGTTTTACAAAAACATAAATTAATACATGAACATTAAGATCTAGTAAAATATTCATAGCCTTGATATATGTATTTTCGTCTAAGCCTTTTTTATGTATTTGGTTTCTTATATATTCATTAGAACTTTCTACTCCAAATGCGATTTGTAATTTTTTGTTACCTAAACAATCTAAAATATCTTTTATGCTTTCTTTTGTAACTAATTCAGGTCTTGTCTCAATACATACCTCTTTTATATTTTGATAATTATTTAATTCGCTTATCAGCTCACATCTTTCTTTATATGGAATTTCAAAAAATGATCCTCCCACAAAAAAACTTATTCTATCAATATTTTCCGCATATTTTTTAATTTCTGTTTGCAAAATTTCAACATATGTATATGGAGCTGTTGTAGTACGCATTTCATCCACTAACGTCTGATATCCACAATAAGAACACCCATCTGTTTTCTTTGCCCAATAGCACCCTACTGGCAAATTATAATCAATTCATTTTCTGTCTTATGTGTTTTTGGATTTCCCATTTTTCTTATATAACTCATTTCATATTTATCTGTTATAACTGGTTTCATATTATTCATTATCTCCTTATTTTCATTTCGTTTTTCCATCTAAAAGTGCACATATTATTTTCCTTCTTACAAAGACATTTTTCCCGTTCTAATCCAGATTTTAAATATTTGCTCCTTATAAAATCAATATCACATAATACTTCTAAAAATTCATAAATTCCAGCCTTTAAACAAAATATGTGAATAGGACAACGTAATGTATTATTTCCAAATGATATATTATCCTTTCCTTCAACAAAATAAACCAAATAATCATCTTTAAACAACGAATATTGACTTTTAAAAGCTGCTACTTTTATTTCTTCTATATTTTCTTTAGAAAACATTTGACAATTCATCTTTTCCCAATATTCCTCTCCATACGATTTCATTACATTATCATAATTCTCTAATAATACATCACGTATTATATCGAAACTAAGAAAATTTCTAAATGTCATATAAATCGAACAATATATTATAACTTCATCCATTACTTTCAGCATTTCGGAATCAAAGTCTACATCCATTGTTTTATAAATTTTACACAAATTGTGTTTTAGTTTCCTATAAGAATCATTAATTATGCTTTTCGATGTTTTATTATCATTGCGAATTTTACAATATAATTGACTTATTAATTTCTTTTCATCCATTAGTCATCCTTTTCTTTCATAAGAATAATTATTGATATAATACTAACAACTGTCGATATAATACTAACGCCAAAAAAAAGCCAATAACATTTAAGCCCTAACATCACACCACCAATATATATGCCTAATGTTTCAGAGAGATTACAAGAAGCTTGTATTACCCCACTTATACGTCCATGAAAATTTGAATTTGTCTTTGACAAGACAATGTCATACACATATGACGTTAGTAATTCAAATAAGCAAATATATGCAAAAACACAGCATACTTGTATATACAGATTATTCCATACTACCAATATTATATTATCTAAAATGATCAATACAACCATTGACATAATACACTTTATTGACTTAAATTCCATTTTTGAAACAAAAAAAATTGTAATTCCAGAACAAAAATTGATTAATGCATACATATATGCAATATTTGAAACATCAATATTATACCGATTATAAAAATACACATTAATAAAATTAACCAACAATGTGCAATCCTAAACATAGAAAAGCTACTATTAATAAGTATCCAATATCTTTCCGAAACTAACTTTTTTAGGTAAAAATTCCTTTCTTTACTTTTTTCTCTACTTTTACTAGCTATGTTATCATGTAATGTGAATACAATAATAGAGACAATGTATAGAATCGGAACAATTAAAAGTACATTTTTTATTGATATACTGAATTGCTTTCCAGTTAATAGTCCGGCTAATAACGCTCCAATTGTTAAAGAAATAATATTAATAGCACGATTATATACAATAAAATTTCTATTTTCTTCTGTTTTATAAGTCATAAGTATAGGTGGTACTATTGTTATTAGACCTGCTGCACCAATCCCATATATAACTGAAACAACATACATTACAATTTCATTAGATATAACAACTTCACCAAATATACATATAGCACATATACTTGAGAAAAATAGCATCAGCTTTTTTTTGTTATACCTATCAATTGTAAAACCTATAAAATAACTTGATACTGCCATTGAAAAATTGCCAATTGCAAGAAACTTTTCTAAAAAAAGCATTTTGAAAAGTTACTATTTTCCAAAATATAAATATTAAATAATGTATTAAACATTCCAAGTCCGATTGTTCTTAATATAAATGAATAATTAAAAACCTTAATATTCCTTTTCATTTTTATCATCCTATCAATTTTCTATAATTCAGGAACATATAAATATTTAAATATTTTGTCAGCTCCCCTACGTATTTTTTCTTCGCAACATTCATATCCTAAATATGCTATATTAATTTTACTATTAATGCTATATTCAAGAAAAAATATTATAAGCATTTACAATTCCAGACCACTCCCGTAAACTTTCATTCATATTTCCCGCAATCGTATAAGAAATTTTATCTGATTTTAAAA
>ENA-OQCX01000045-OQCX01000045.1-human-gut-metagenome-genome-assembly--contig:-NODE-45-length-55769-cov-9.683908_pt1 | contig 55769 bp, 63 predicted proteins | sample MGYA00242762_ERZ504587 | MGnify/ENA primary metagenome ERZ504587 (study PRJEB26092, sample SAMD00036337) | human gut metagenome | host: Homo sapiens | study: EMG produced TPA metagenomics assembly of...
ATCAAATTTTTAGAATATTGAAAGATAATGAATAAATATTTTGTTGAAATATATGGTGTTTTGCTTCATAGCCATGCTGTCGGTCAGTTGCAATGATAGCGAAAGTGATTTGCTGGAACCTAAGGTCTATTTTGAAGAAAGGGAGTACCGGATAGAGGTGGAAGAGGGCGAAGCGATGACCCATGAGTTGCGGGCACGTGTGTCATCCTTGTGTGCTTCGCAGGTAGAGGTGTCTTATGAAGTGGCCGATACTTCTGTAATTGAGGCTTATAACAAAAAGTATGGAACGGAATATGAGATGTTCGATGCTACTGCCGTAGATTTGGGAAATGCTGTTGCCACTGTTCCTTCCGGAGAGGTGTATGCCGGATCGGTATCGGTGAAATTTTCTAAGTTGGATAAGGTGGAAGAAGGTAAGTCTTATCTGCTTCCGGTGCGTGTACGGTCTGCTTCTCTACCGGTTTCCCAAGGGGGAGATGTGGTTTATTTTATCCTCCACAAGCCCGTGCGGATTATGAAGGTGGCTCGTGTGTATAACAATTATGTGAGGATACCTTTGCTTCCCGGTACCCAATTCACATCCGTTACTTACGAAGCATTGATTTATATTGATTTCTTTGGAAACAATAATACTGTTATGGGATGCGAGGGAACTCTGATTTTCCGTATCGGTGATGCACCTTTGCTGGAGAAAGACCATTTGCAGATTGCAGGCAAATCGGAATACAGCGTTTCTCAGGCTTTGGGAACCGGGAAATGGTATCACGTGGCGTTCACTTACAATCAGTCTACCGGCAAGACTGCCATCTTCATCAATGGAGAAAAAGCTTCCGAAGCGGTTTGGGATATTCCGAGCTTCGATTTCGGTAAGGGCGACTTCTTTATCGGTAAGGTGGCCGGATTCATGTGGGGCGAACGTCCGTTCTATGGTCGCATGAGCGAAGTTAGACTTTGGAATGTGTCGCGCACGGAGAGTCAAATCAAGGAAAACATGATTACGGTTGACCCGAAATCGGAAGGCCTTGCTGCTTATTATAAGTTGAACGGAACCGACCAGTTCCAAGACGGAGAGACGTGGAAAGTGAAAGATGCTTCCGGTCATGGAATGGACGGATTGGTGAATGGAGCGATAAAGCCCTCGGCATCGTGGAATTGGATGAACCGATAACTATTAAATAGCAGGATTCCGGTTTGGATATGAATGCAAGTTCTTGCAACTACCAATTACAAGAACTTGCATTCTTTCTTTTACCGACATGTCTTTATTCTTTATCCTTCTATTCTGCTAATTAAAATTAAAAAATAATCTGCAGTATTAGTGTTTTTGCCGAGTGAATTGTTTTATTAACCAATAAAAGGCAAAAGAATGTGTCTCAATAAACTTAAATTTAGGATGAAAAACATGAAATCTATTGCATGGCAAGCCGGATGTCTCTTGTGGTTGGGCATGGCGGTATGCAACTGTACTCCGGCTTCTTCAGGGGAAGACTATGCATCTTACGTAAATCCGTTTATCGGTACGGGTGGGCACGGACATACCTATCCGGGCGCAGTGGTACCCAACGGGATGATTCAGCCGAGCCCCGACACGCGCATCTTTCAGTGGGATGCTTGTTCCGGTTATTACTATGCCGATTCCACCATTAACGGATTCTCGCACACGCACCTCAGTGGAACGGGTTGCGGTGATTATGGCGATGTGCTGCTGATGCCCACCGTGGGCCGTCAGGACTATCATGCGATGGGGAAGAAGAGCCAGCAAATGGCATACGCCTCGCCTTTCTCGCACGGGCGGGAGAAGGCAGAACCGGGATATTATTCCGTATTCCTCGACCGTTATGGCGTACAAGCCGAGTTGACCTCTACCAAGCGCGCCGCCATTCATCGCTACACGTTTCCCAAGTCTGGGAAAGCAGGATTTATCCTTGACCTTGACTACAGCCTCCAGCGTCAGAAGAATGAAGAGATGAAGCTGGAAGTCATCAGTGATACAGAAATCCGCGGACATAAGAAAACCGTTTACTGGGCTTTCGATCAATACATAAACTTCTATGCCAAGTTCTCCAAACCGTTTACTTATACAATGGTGACCGATTCCATGGCATTGGACGAAGGGGAACCGCTGCTGCCCACCGCCAAGGTGCTATTGCAATTCCAGACGGAGAAGGATGAGCAGGTGATGGTGAAGGTGGGTGTTTCAGCTGTGGATATGGACGGTGCCCGCCGGAATGTGGAAGCGGAGATACCCGGATGGGATTTTGACGGAGTGCGTCGGGCAGCCCGCCAATCATGGAATGAATACCTTGCCAAGATAGATATCGAGACGGAGGATGAAGACCAGCGTACCATGTTCTATACGGCGCTTTATCATACGGGTATGCAGCCCAATCTGTTTACCGATGCCGACGGGCGTTATTTTGGCATGGATTTGAAAGTGCATCAGGGTAGCGTGGAAGAGCCCGTCTATACCATTTTCTCTTTGTGGGACACGTTCCGTGCCTACCACCCGTTGATGACGATTATCAATCCGGATTTGAACCAAGCCTTCATCCGCTCGCTCATCCAGAAGGAGCGCGAAGGCGGTGTATTTCCCATGTGGGAATTGGCGGGCAACTATACGGGCACGATGATAGGCTATCATGCTGCCTCCCTTGTGCAGATGCTATATGAAGGGCTATCGCGACTTTGATGTACAGAAGGCATACCGCGCTTGCCTGCGTGTGGCGGAGTATGACACTACTGGTATTATCACCCATCCTTTGGTGTTGCCTCATTTGATGCCGCAGGCCAAATATTGGAAGAACAAGGTCGGTTACGTGCCTTGCGACAAGGATAATGAAGCAGTAGCTAAGGCCTTGGAGTATGCCTACGATGACTGGTGCATCTCTGTGCTGGCCGGTGAGCTGGGCGACACGCTGAACCAACGGAAGTATGCTGATTTCAGCAAGGGCTATCAGAACTATTTCGATCCAGTTACCCGTTTTATGCGTGGACTGGATAGCAAAGGCAATTGGCGTACGCCGTTCAATCCCCGCTCTTCCAACCATCGCAGTGATGACTATTGTGAGGGGACTGCCTGGCAATGGACCTGGTTTGTTCCTCACGATGTGGAGGGACTGGTGGAACTGATGGGAGGCCGTGAAGCTTTTATCGGTAAGTTGGACTCGCTGTTCGTGGCCGATTCTTCACTGGAAGGTGAACTAGTGTCTGCCGACATTTCCGGCCTGATAGGGCAGTATGCCCATGGTAATGAGCCGAGTCACCATATCATTCACTTCTACAACTATGTGGGCCAACCCTGGCGCACGCAGGAGTTGGTGGACGAGGTACTGCAGACGCTTTATTTCAACAATCCGAACGGGCTTTCGGGTAATGAAGACTGTGGGCAGATGTCGGCATGGTATGTACTGAATGCCATGGGCTTCTACCAAGTTTGCCCAGGCCGTCCGCTCTATTCCATCGGTCGCCCGTTGTTCGACAAGGCGACAGTGAACCTTAAGGATGGAAAGAAATTCACGGTGGTGGCCACGGACAACAGTCGTACGAACAAGTATGTTCAGAAGATGTTGTTGAACGGCGAGGAATTGGTACGCCCGTTCTTTACGCATCAGGACATAACGGACGGTGGCACTTTGGAGTTGATAATGGGCGACAAGCCGGTAAAGACAAACAATTGATAACGTGCGATTAGTTATGAATCACAATAATTACCGTAACCCGGTTTCCTGGGTGCCTTCCGTTTATTTTGCCATGGGGCTGCCTTTCATTGCAGTCAACCTGGTCTCTACGTTCATGTTCAAGGATTTGGGCATATCCGACACGCAGATTGCCTTCTGGACTTCTATCATCATGATGCCCTGGACGTTGAAGTTCCTTTGGAGTCCGTTCCTGGAGATGTACCGCACAAAGAAGTTCTTTGTGGTTATCACCCAGTTGTTGAGCGGATTGCTGTTCGGACTGGTGGCTTTTTCGTTGAAGTTCGATTACTTTTTTGCCATTAGTATTTCGACAATGGCAGTCATCGCTTTCAGCGGAGCCACGCACGATATAGCCTGCGATGGCGTGTATATGGCGGAACTGTCACCTGCCGACCAAGCCAAGTACATCGGTGTGCAGGGGGCTTTCTACAACATCGCCAAATTGGTGGCGAACGGCGGACTGGTGGCGATGGCGGGTATGCTGGCCCAGAGTTTCGGGGCGATGGAAGGCCGTTCTATGCAGGAGAACATGTCTGCTTATAAGGAAGCGTGGATGATTATCTTTATCGTCATTGCCGTGTTGCTGTTGCTGTTGGGTGGGTATCATTCACGGATGTTGCCGTGCACGCAGAAGCGGCAGGACGCCAAGCGTTCGGGCGCGGAGGTGATGCGGGAACTGTGGGCGGTGATAAGGAATTTCTTCACAAAGCGCCACATCTTCTATTACATTTGCTTCATTATCCTCTACCGCTTTGCTGAAGGGCTTGTGATGAAGATTGCACCGCTCTTCTTGCGCTCCTCGCGTGAGGTGGGGGGATTGGGGCTTTCGCTTACTGAAATCGGTACGTTGAACGGTGTCTTCGGTTCAGCGGCTTTTGTGCTGGGATCCTTGTTGGCAGGCATCTACGTGTCGAAGCGCGGGCTGAAGAAGACGCTGTTTTCGCTCTGCATCGTGTTCAACTTTCCGTTCGTGGCCTACACGCTACTCGCCATTTATCAACCGGAGAACCTTTATCTGATAGGTGCGGGCATCGTGGCGGAGTATTTCGGTTACGGCTTCGGCTTCGTGGGGCTGACGTTGTTCATGATGCAGCAGATTGCTCCCGGCAAGCATCAGATGTCACACTACGCCTTTGCTTCCGGCATCATGAATTTGGGAGTGATGCTTCCGGGGATGATGAGTGGTTTCTTTAGTGATTTGTTGGGGTACGAGAAGTTCTTCACTTACGTGCTGTTGGCCGCCGTACCGTCGTTGCTGATAACATACTTCATTCCCTTTACGCATGACGATGAGGTGAAGTAAGCTTTGCAGCATGAATGAGACTTGTTGCATAAAAAACTATTGAATAAAAGAATATAATCTGTGCCCATCTGTGTAATCTGTGGTGCAAAGATAAAAATCCAAAATATTATGAACAATAAATTTACTTCAATCCCTTGGGAAGAGCGTCCGGCAGATTGTGCGGACGTGATGTGGCGTTATTCGCAGAATCCCGTTATCGGACGTTACCATATTCCGACGTCCAACAGTATCTTCAATAGTGCAGTGGTGCCTTTTGGCGACGGATTTGCCGGTGTGTTCCGTTGTGACAACCGGGCGGTGCAGATGAATATTTTTGCCGGTTTCAGCAAGGACGGCATCCACTGGGAAATAGAGCATGAGCCAATCAAGTTCAAGGCCGGGAATACGGACATGATAGAGTCCGAATATAAATACGACCCGCGCGTGACATGGATTGAGGATCGCTACTGGATTACGTGGTGCAACGGCTACTACGGTCCCACCATCGGTATCGGCTATACTTTCGATTTCAAGGAGTTCTTCCAGTGCGAGAATGCTTTCTTGCCTTTCAATCGCAACGGTGTATTGTTGCCTCAGAGGTTCGATGGCAAATATGCACTCTTGAGCCGTCCCAGCGACAGTGGCCATACACCTTTTGGCGACATCTACATCAGCTTCAGCCCCGACATGAAGTTCTGGGGCGAACACCGCCATGTGATGGCTCCCACACCTTTCCCCGAAAGTGCCTGGCAATGCACCAAGATAGGGGCGGGTTCGGTACCGTTCCTCACGGACGAAGGTTGGCTGATGTTCTATCACGGCGTGATAACCACTTGCAACGGTTTCCGTTACTCCATGGGGGCGGCTATTCTGGATAAGGACAATCCTGCCAAGTTGCTCTACCGCACCGTGAGTATCTGCTTGCGCCTGCTGCTCCATACGAACTGGCAGGCGATGTACCCAATGTGGTGTTTCCTTGCGCAGCATTGCAGGATGGAGAATGTGTAGCTGTATACTACGGTGCAGCCGATACGGTAGTGGGGCTTGCCTTTGGCTATATCCGCGAGATTCTGGAGTTCACGAAGCGCACAAGTATTTTGTAAGCACCAAGCAGTTGGCAGGCGCTTGGTATTGCTGAAAAACGTCTGCCGTAACTGTCTTATACTTAGTGAAATATCACTGCAAAGATACTGCATGCTTTTTGCAGTGATACTGCAGAGCCGTTGCAGCGCCACTGCAAAGCTGATGCAGCGTTACTGCAAAGTTGTTGCAGCGCTACTGCAAAGTAGTTTGCAGTGTCACTGCAGACCGTTTGCAGTAACGCTGCAGAGTGCATGCAATGACACCGGCATGGGTAGCGTGCTCACTAACTAATAAAGAACAAATCCCTACTATATTATGAAACGACTGATTACTTTCTGTATCATCTCCTTTGGAATGCTCACGGCATCTATGGCTGCGGAGAAGCAACCGACGGACTATGTGAATCCTTTTATTGGTACCACCAACTTCGGCACTACAAATCCGGGAGCCGTCTGTCCCAATGGAATGATGTCCGTAGTGCCTTCAACGTGATGGGCTCGGAGGACAACAAATACGATAAAGATGCCCGCTGGTGGTCCACTCCCTATGAGTATCACAATTGTTTCTTCACCGGATATTCGCATGTCAATTTGAGCGGTGTGGGCTGTCCGGAATTGGGCTCTTTGCTGCTGATGCCCACTACGGGAGAGTTGTCCGTGGATTATAAGGAGTATGGAAGCCGCTATAAGGACGAGCAGGCATCCCCCGGATATTACAGCAACTTCCTGACCCGCTACAATGTGAAGACGGAAGTGACGGCAACTCCCCGCACGGGTGTGGCGCGTTTCACCTTTCCTGCTGGGCAAAGCCATGTACTGCTGAATCTGGGCGAAGGTCTGACCAATGAATCGGGAGCTTTTCTGCGTCGGACGGGTGAGTGCGAGTTTGAAGGTATGAAGCTGCTGGGTACTTTCTGCTATAATCCGCAGGCCGTTTTCCCCATCTACTTTGTGATGCGTGTCAACAAGCAGCCTGCTGCTTCGGGCTACTGGAAGAAGCAACGCCCCATGACCGGTGTGGAGGCCGAATGGGATCCCGATAACGGACGCTACAAACTTTACACCGGCTACGGGAAAGAGCTGGCAGGAGATGACATCGGCGCTTACCTTACATTCCATACTGAAGAGGGCGAGCAAGTGGAAGTACAGATGGGAGTCTCTTTTGTGAGTATAGAGAATGCCCGGCTCAATTTGGATATCGAGCAGCAGGGAAAGAACTTCAGCCAAGTGCTGGAGGAAGCCCGTCGTTGCTGGAACGATGACCTCTCGCGCATCCTTGTGGAAGGAGGTACGGAAGAGCAGAAAACCGTTTTTTATACGGCACTCTATCATACGCTGATACATCCCAATATCCTGCAAGATGTGAACGGGGAGTATCCCGCTATGGAGAGTGACAAAATTCTGACCACCAAAGGCGACCGTTATACCGTCTTTTCCTTGTGGGACACTTACCGCAATGTGCACCAGCTTCTTACGCTAGTATATCCCGAACGGCAATTGCAGATGGTGCGCTCCATGCTCGACATGTACCGCGAACACGGCTGGCTTCCCAAATGGGAACTCTACGGCCGTGAGACGCTGACCATGGAAGGTGACCCTTCCATCCCCGTCATCGTCGACACCTGGCTGAAAGGTCTGCGCGACTTTGACATAGAACTGGCCTACGAGGCCATGCGCAAGGGAGCCACCCTGCCGGGGGCGGAGAACCTGCTCCGTCCGGACAATGACGACTATGTGTCATTGGGATATGTGCCTCTGCGGGAGCAGTATGACAATTCCGTTTCACATGCCCTGGAATACTATATTGCCGACAATGCCTTGTCGCGCATAGCTGCTGCGCTTGGCAAGAAGGAGGATGCCCGTCTGTTCCACGAACGTTCGCTGGGCTACAAGCATTATTACTGTAAGGAGTACGGTACTTTCCGTCCCATCTTGCCGGACGGAGAATTCTATGCTCCTTTCAATCCTATGGAAGGTGAGAATTTTGAGCCCAGCCCCGGCTTCCACGAAGGCAATGCTTGGAACTATACTTTCTATGTTCCCCACGATGTGAAAGGGCTTGCCCGGCTCATGGGTGGAAAGAAGCCGTTTGTAGACAAGCTTCAGCGCGTGTTCGACGAAGGGCTGTACGACCCTGCCAACGAACCGGACATTGCATACGCCCATCTTTTCTCTTATTTCAAGGGTGAGGAGTGGCGCACGCAGAAAGAGCTGCACCGCCTTTTGCAGAAGTATTTCAAGAATGCCCCCGACGGAATTCCCGGCAATGATGATACCGGAACGATGTCCGCTTGGGCTATCTTCAATATGATGGGCTTTTATCCGGATTGTCCCGGAGAACCGGCTTATACGCTATCTACTCCGGTATTTGATAAGGTGTCCATAAAGCTCGACCTAAGTATTGGGGACGCGACCAACTGGTAATAGAGACGGAACGTCCGTCGGCAGAATCTCTATATATCCGCGAGATGAAGCTGGGAGGAAAAAAACTGTCCCGATATCGTATCACTCATGAAGAACTGGTGCAGGGAGGTAAACTGCAGTTTAGTCTTCGATAGGTATTGTGAGTCAGGATAACATCGGTGATGGTTTAGGTTGCCCGCTGTTGACAGAGTTCATGTCAGTGGCGGGCTTTTCTATGCAGGTTGGCTTCCGGCAGGTTGATAGGGTATTTCGAACCAGAATTCGGAACCTTTCCCCGGAATAGAGCTGACACCTACTTTTCCGTTCATTTTCCCGGCAATCATGGTGCAGATGGAGAGTCCGAGGCCCGTGCCTTGTTTAAAGCTGTTTAGCTTGACAAAGCGTTCGAATACATCCTTTTGCTTTTCGGGAGGAATGCCGCAACCGGTATCACGGACAAAGAAGCGGATCCTGTCTTCTTGCGGCAGGTGATAACCAATATCGATGAAACCTTCTTCCGTATGCTTGAGGGCGTTTGACAGATAGTTGTTCAGTACTTGTCTTACCCGCTTGGGAACTGTGCGAATGATATAGCAATCCGCACCGGGCAGGAGACGTATACCGACTTCGGACGGAAGTTTCAGTTTTGCTATCGTCTGCATTTCATCAAGCGTCTTGTTTACATCCATATCTCCTTCTGTGAATTCGAGAATGCCGGCTTCGATGCGTGACAGGTCGAGAATATCATTAATCAGTTGCAGCAGCAGTTGGGTGTTTTCTTCGATGATATGTATGTATTCCTTTGTATCTTCGTCTTGTATATAATCGGAAAGTATGGAGGAGAATCCGACAATGGCGTTTAGTGGAGTACGTATCTCGTGGCTCATATTGGCAAGAAAAGCCGATTTCAGGCGGCTGGCTTCTTCTGCTTTCTCTTTGGCTGCCAGTAGTTCGGTGATATCCAGTGCAGAACTGACAATCCATCTCTCTTTTCCTTTGTTGTAGGACACCAGCGTTTTGTGAAACGACAGAACATACTCTCTGCCTTTGGGATTGACAAAGTGTTTGATGTAGGACTGGGGAGTTTCCGACTCTTCGACTTCTTTGTCTGTCTCCTGAATGAAATTATCTTGCATTAGGGGTTTGAACTCCTCTTCATAGTGTCCCACAATATCCTCAGCGGGGACTTCCATCATCTCTGCCGCTTTTTTGTTCCATATCAGGTAGCGTCCTTCGTCGTTTTTGTCTTTTACTGTAGTGGCGATGGGGAGGTTCTCCAGAATACTTTCAAGGAAGAAACGGTATTTTTCGTTTTCCCGGCGTTGGACTTCATCTTCCGTAATGTCGCGTATGAAGGCCATGGCATAATTTCTGTTGAGGTAGACCATGCGCACTGCGATATATAGTTCTTCACTACTTTCCACTCTTATCTTTAGGATCAGGCTGTCCGAAGTGCGGGTATTCAGTACGCGTAACAGCGACGTCATGTATTTCCGGCATTCATCGGCGTCTGTCACTAAATTATTGATATTTAGAACTCCCGAATTCAGAAATGGAAGTCTGTTCGCCTTTTCGGTAGGTGTATTAAGTAGTTTTACGACAATACCTTGTCTGTTCAGCAGATATACTGGAATGTCTATTGCCCGGATAATCTGTCTGTTCAGACTTTTGTATTTATGATTTATCCAGTATAGAAAGCTTGCAGATGTAACGGCAATTAACAGAAATAACTGTACTTCTCCAAATAATGTAAGATGCATACGCGGTGTCTTTCATTTCGTCTGTCCTCATTGACGAAGGTTATTATATAAAAAGCGCGAGGACTGTTATTGTCTATCTGCATTCGAGGCTCTGGAAAATGCCCACACCGTTAATAGACAACAGCCCCTACGCCTAAGTATATAATAACATAGACGTGAAGAAACTGTTGCTATTATCCTGCGGTGTTTAAGAGAATTTTCCAGATTCCGAATAGCAGGGATAATAACTTTCGCTTCTTGCGTTCTTATCGAATCGAGTCAAAAGTGACGTTATCACTATAACAGCCAAGACTTTGGTGCAAAAGTAGTATATTTTTCGGGATGTACAGTATGATGAGGACAATAAAGTGTATATATAAACAAAGCGTGATGGTATTTGACCGTCAGCTTTGTATAGTCTGCCATTAAAAGTTGTTGTTAGAGAGAATTGTTAGAGGATTTATTTCATGGCTTCTATGGTGTATCCTTGTTGTTTCAGAAGGTTCAGCACTCCATTGTCTCCGGGCAGGTGTCCGGCACCGACTACGAAAAGGTGGGGGCTTCCGTCATGATGGCAGGCATCTTTTCAACCCATGCCTTGTTGCGGTTATCCAGCATGGCTTCCATCTCACCGGGCAGCGGGTCGCATGAATTGCCGTCGCGCTCTTCCATCAGTTGCAACATGGCATCCAGGTCTTGCTTTTCATAAGCGGCAATCAGGCGTTTGCTTTGGTCGATGCCTTTCTCGATGTCACTGATAGCGCAGTAGAGGAGGTTTGCCTGGCGTTGCAGCGTCTGGCTGTTGAACAGAATGTCTATTTGTGACTGGGCTGTTTCCAGACCGCCAACTTTCTTGCCTTGCTGTCCGGCCTGCTGCTGGAAGTAAGTGTCGAGCTGTTCTTGCGGGTTGAAGCCCGGAGTATGTTTCATGTAGAGCAGGACGACAAGCTGCTGGTTGATGGCAGCCGGTTTCAGTTGAGCAAGCATGGCGATGTCTACCATCATATTCTCTTTTACAACTTTACCCACTTCTTCGTATTGCTCGGGAGTAAAGAGGCTTTGCAGCGTGGTGTCTTTGGGCATCATCATCTGCTGTTGCATGCTTTGCATGAAGGCGGGAGTCGCCATTTCGCTTATCACGACCTCACCGTAGACTTGGGTGGTTTCGTTCATGGCCTGCGGCATGGCGGCGATGCTGTCCTTGATGCTGAGTGGAGAGAGATGGTAAGTACCGAAAATATAGGATGGTTTCTCTAATCCTTTACCGGATACTTTCCATAAAAGTTGTGCATTGGCACTCAGCGCAATGCTGATGAATACGAGGATGCCTAAAAGTTTCTTCATTGTTTTCTTCTTTTAATTGTTTCTGGACTATCAGTCGGGAAAGAGTAAAGAAAATCACAAGAAGGGAAAAAATTAGTATCATTTTATTCTTCCTCCGCAGAGCCAGTGTTGGGTGTAATATTTTTCCCGGAGGTTGCTGACTATGACTCCCTGGCTGGTACTGGCATGTATAAATTTGCCGTCCTTGAGGTAGATACCTACGTGTGCCACTTTTTTGCGGGAAGCACGGCTGGTGAAGAACACCAAATCTCCCTCACGCAAGTTGCGGCGGGAGATTTTGCTGCTCTCTTTCAGTTGCCCGTCTGTGCTTCTCGACAGACGGGTGTGGTAAACTTTCTTATACAGTTGCGATACCAGTCCGGAGCAGTCTGTCCCCCGCTTGCTGTCGCCACCAGCACGATAGGGGGTGCCTATCCATTCGGAGGCATGGATGTACAGCTTGTGGTTGTCCTGCAGTTCAATATCCACTCCCAAACGGACGGATGCCTGTGCCAGGGCTTTGTAGTCCAGGCGTGGCGCGGAGGTATGGCAGGAACTTAGACCTATCAATATGATGGTAAAGGCTACTATATAAGAAAGATATTTTTTCATGCTTCCGAGTTTTTTTCTTCTACCGTTTTATCTTCTTTTTCCGTTATTTCTTCTACGGCTGCTTCTGCTTCTTCTACCGTTTCTTCTACCACGCTTCTTCCTCCACGCCGACGTTGAAGTAAGCTTCCAATTCCTGTTCGGCAGAGTTGTTCTCATTTCGTATATCGCGGATAATAACACCGTTTTCTAACAATGCAATACGCGGGCAAACGTCCACTGTGTGGTTCAGGTTATGGCTGGAAATGATGACAGTGGCTCCGTGTTCTTCATTGTATCTTTTCAGCAAGTGTTTGATTACAGACTGTGAACTGGGGTCAAGGAAGTTGAACGGTTCATCCAGAATCAACAGTTGCGGATGGTGGAGCATGGCGGAGATGATGCCGATTTTCTGTTTGTTTCCGGCAGAATAGTTGCGGATGAATTTCTTCTGGCCCATTACCTCGCCGTTCATGAAGCGTTCGAAGGGAAGCAGGCGTTCGTCTACCTCCTCTTTCTTCAGACCGTACATCTTACCGATGAAGTAGAAGTATTCTTCGGGGGTGAGGTAGTCTATCAGGAAACCGTCGTCTATAAAGGCTCCCGTGAAGTTCTTCCAGTCCTCGCTTTTGCTGACGTCAATGTCATTGATGGTTACATAGCCCCGGTCTGCCTGCAGTAAGTCAAGAATAAGCCGGAAGAGGGTGGTCTTGCCTGCACCGTTGTTGCCTACCAGTCCCAGCATATCGCCTTGCCCGATGGTGTAGTTCTCTATATCTACGGCTTTTTTTGTGCCGAAATTCTTTTGTAAATTGTTGATGCGTATCATGTTAGTGATTGATGTTTAATGATTTCTATTTCTGTCTACTGTCCCTGAAGCCTTCCATATTCTTGTAGCGGCGTTTCATGAGTCGGTGATATACATTCATCAGCCAGAATTTGGAAGTGGCGATGAATGCCACGCCGATGCCGATAAGTATCCAGGGGGTGACCTCTTTGCCAAAGATGGCATTCAGTGCAAAAAGCAGCAGTAAAGGTATGCCGAAAGCACCTCCTGAAATCAGATTCTGCAGACCGGTGCCTATATTCTGCCGGCTGGTCATCTTTGAATTCAGGTCGGTAGTCTTGTTGTTGTAGACTGCCAGTTGGAACAGACAGCAGTATACGGCTCCCGGAATGAATATCAGCCATGCAATGCAACCGAGTACGGATACCTTCCCGGTAACCATACCGGGAATCATCAGAATCGTAGGAATGAGCAATGCAATGCTGTACAGTATGTATTTGGCACGCAGCAGCGAGTAGATAGATTCCTTGCGGCTCATCAGTCCGTCAATGTAATTGCCTTCGTAACCCATCAGTGTGCCGAGGAACATGATGCCGAAGATAATGTAATTATAAAGGACGAAGAAATCTCTCAGACCTCCGTCATACACATCGGAAAAGCTAATGATACTACTGAACATTATCACTACACCGGTGATGGAATAGAGCGAACGCTTACAAATCTTGTTGCGTAGCAATAACTTGAGTTCCAGTCTCATGTATTCGCCTATTTCGCCGTAGCGGTCGAGGAATTTGTATTCGGATACATGTTTTATCCGTGTATCTTCCACTTTGTTCAGTTCATTGTAGATGAGTTTCTGCATCAGGGTGCGGTTGATGAACCACATGAGGGCGATGGCAGCCAGTACACCGATGAATGACAGTATATTGCCGGTAATGAACCCTTCTCCCAGATTGACAAAACAGTCGAAAAGCGGACTGTTGTCCGGAATGAATAGTGCGGCGGCAATGCCGCCATATACTACTACCGGTAATGCCAGCCACCAGATGCGCTCACCCATCAGTGTGCGGCACAACAAGAACCAGTAGTTATTGAATACCATCAGCAGCCAGATGCCAATGCAATAGGTCAGCACACCACTGATTCCATAGAATTTGGTGACGGTGATGATGGAAAACGGAACAAACAGAAACAGCCAGAACAGATTGAAGCCATCCAGTCCGGAACGGATCAGCAGGAAGTCTATAAGACGATTCCGTTTGATGGGAAGCAGCAGGTAGGGCTTCACTTCCTGGGTGGGTGTTTTTTGGAAAGGCAGGCGTATCAGGAAATCCAGCACAAGGACAAATATCAATCCGGAGTTCATTACGTGATAGGCTTCTGTGGCACCACCGTCAAAGGCGAATGCAAAGGTCGTACCGAAGAATATCAAGTAACCGGCCCAGAAGACGAACATGAAGTACATCCAGAATTTTCCGAATTTACTTTTTTCGTACATAGGATTTCGTTTTTCTGCCAGTTTTCCGTGCTTGCGCAGATCTAAGAAAAGACTCATAGTATTTGTATATATAGAGTTTGTATAAAAAAGCTGCGCTGCCTTTCATCGAACAACGCAGCCTTCTGTGTGTATGGCTCTCTTATTCTTTGTCAGGAGTTTCAGGACTGATCATTGATACCTCAATCTCATTCTTCTGCTTGAACAAGTCGTCGGTGAACTTTTGGATGTCCTTCACGGTGATGCTGTTGACAATCTGTTCGTAATCCTTTATCGGATTCATACCGGTGAACAGGTATTCGTCAATGCTTCCCAGCCAGTAGCTGTTTTCCTTCAGGTCTTCGGCGTGTTTTTTCAGCATGAACTCTTTCACTTTATTCAGGTCTCCTTCCGACGGACCTGCTTTGGCGATGTTGTCGAGTTCTGTAAAGATAATCTGCATCAACTTTTCTCTTTTTGCCGGAGCGGTTTCGAATATAATTTGCAGAAGGGCCTTTTCTTTCGGATATTTGCTTAACTGGCCGCCTACATATACACCGTAAGTGCCACCTTCGTCTTCACGTACCTTGGCTGTATAAACCAAGTCAAGAATCTGGCTGGTCATATCCAGCAGGATGTCATTTTTCAGGTCGTACTTGCAGTCACCGTTCAGCAGGACAAAATTTGACGCTTTAGCAGTTCCTGCTTCCTTACGAACTCATTCTTATAAACTCCCTGGCGCATGTCGATTTATTGTCCTTGAATGTTTCCTTGCGGTTGATGGCAGGCAGTGAACCCAGGTACTCGGCGATGAGTGGTTTCATTTCCTCCACATTCACATTTCCTACAAAGATAAAGGTAAAATCGCTGGCATCTTTGTAGCGGTCTTGATACATGGACAGAATCTTGTCATAATCCATCTTGTCAATCATGTCCGCCTTTATTCTGGCTCTTCTGGATGGTGCATGTAAATACCGGCCGAGACAGAGTCACTGAACGCCACCTGGGGATTCATTTCCATATTCTGCAAAGCAGCTTTGTTGCGGTTCTTGTAGGATGCGAAGGCATCGTCGTCACGGCGTGGAGCGGTGAACGTCAAGTAAGTGAGCTGCATCATTGTTTCGAAGTCTTTCGGTGAACAGCTGCCATTGACGGTTTCTGTCTTGTCACCGATACCATAGCTGACGGAAGCTTTCTTGCCGGCCAGAACTTTTTCCAGGTCTACGGCACTGAAATTACCCAGACCACCGACACTCACTGCATCCAGTCCGTTGATGTTGATGATTTCCGAGTCGGGGAACAGGGAACTACCGCCTAGCTGACTCCCTTCATGCGGATTTCGTCTGCCTTGAAATCTGTCTTCTTGATAATGACCTTGACTCCGTTGGAGAGTGTCAGCGTTGTAGTGCCGAATGTATCATCTGTCTGCTCGGATACAATCTTTCCGCCTTTCGGGCTTCGGCCATCAAAGGTTCATCCGACACCTTGTCTACGTAGCAGTCAGTTTTTCAGCTTTAATATCTTTCAGAATCTTCTTGATTGCATCTTCTGTCGGCATTTTCAATCCTTCCTTATCCGGACCGAGAATTGCGACTACCTGGTTACTGTCTGTCACGAGGGCTTGCATCATCTGGTTCAGTGCGGCAACCGGAATGGCGGGAGCTATCTGATTGATGATGGCGTATTCGTTTTCGATGCCCGGAATCGGTTCGTTATCGAGGAAATGACGGACATATTCATCCACGTACTCTTCATTCTTGCGTTTGTCACGCTCGTTATAAGCAGATTCCAGTTGGCGCAGATATTCGGCACGGGCACGGTTGTATTCCGTTTCCGTAAAGCCGAATTGGCGGGCGCGTTCTGTTTCGCGCAGGAGAGTGGCTATTCCATTTTCTATGGCATCTTCCTTGCAGACAACGACACCGGTGAAGGCATCTTTGGTTTTGGCAACAAAGAAATCATCGTCATAAGTGGCGGCATATATATAAGGAGGATTGGCGGTCTGTACCAATTCGTTCAGACGCGCATTCAGCATATTGTTGATGAGCGTGGTTGCATAATTCTGTACCAGATAGCCCATGTCGCCTTTCTGCTCGTCAGGAGTGGCTTCGTGCTTGTTGAAGATGAGGCTTGTACATTGGACTGTTCCTTGTCCTGATAAACCAATACAATAGGCTCCTTGTTGTCGTTTACCGGATAGTACTCGCGTTTGGCAGCATTGGGCTGGGCGGGAATATCAGAAAACATTTTCTTGATTTGGCTTCGATGGCGTCCACATCTATATCGCCAACTACCACAATACCCTGAAGGTCCGGACGGTACCACTTTTCATAGTAGTCTCTCAAAGTTTGCGGTTTGAAGTTCATAACGACCTCCATCGTTCCGATAGGGAAACAAGTGGCATACTTCGTTCCTTCGAACATGACTGGAAGCATCTTCTCCTGGAAGCGTTGTATGGCGCTCATACGGGTGCGCCATTCTTCGTTGATGACTCCGCGTTCCTTGTCTATTTCCTTCGGGTCCAGGGTCAAATCGTTACTCCAGTCGTGCAGAATCAGCAGGCAGGAGTCGATGGCTCCCGGAGTAGTGACCGGCACATTGGAAATGTTGTATACGGTTTCGTCTACGGAAGTATAGGCGTTCAAGTTCTCACCGAATTTCACCCCGATACGCTCCAGGTATTGCTTCAGTGCATCACCGGGGAAGTGGGTCGTTCCATTGAAACACATGTGTTCCAGGAAGTGGGCAAGGCCGCGCTGGTCGGCTTCTTCCTGAATGGAGCCTACCTTTTGGGCAATGTAAAAGTCGGCCCGGTTTGCAGGCTGGCTGTTCTTGCGGATATAATAGGTCAATCCGTTGTCCAACTTTCCGATACGGACATTTTTGTCGACCGGGATAGGCGGCATTTGCTGTGCAAATACCTGCTGAAAACTGCAGCAAAGAATTAACGCTACAATCCATAAACCACGTAATAGATGTTTCATATTATTATGAATTTAAATTGTTCTTGAACTATCTGTCGGACAGCCCTTGGATAAATCACAACTTCTGTTGTTTTTTTCGGATTCCATTCCGGATAAATGGAATTTATCTGACTGCTTCTCGGATGCGGACCAATTTGGTCAGCAGGTCTTCCAGCAGGTCGAGTTTCAGCATGTTGGCGCCGTCACTCTTGGCTACGGCGGGATTTTCGTGGGTTTCGATGAACAGTCCGTCTACACCTACGGCAACACCGGCTTTGGCTACGGTCTCGATAAGTTGCGGCATACCTCCCGTGACGCCACTGGTCTGGTTGGGCTGTTGCAAGGAGTGGGTTACATCCAGGATGACGGGGAAACCGAAGGTCTGCATTTCGGGGATGCCGCGATAGTCGATGACTAAATCCTGATAACCGAAGTAGTTCCGCGTTCCGTCAGCATGACGTTCCTATTGCCTGCTTCCACTACTTTATCAGCCGCAAAGCGCATGGCAAGCGGAGAGAGGAACTGCCCTTTCTTGATGTTGATGGTTTTTCCGGTTTTGGCGGCGGCTACAAGCAGGTCTGTCTGCCGGCAGAGGAAGGCGGGAATTTGCAGAATATCCACATATTCGGCAGCCATGGTGGCTTCTTCGGCGGCATGAATGTCGGTCACGGTAGGTACTCCGAAAGTGTCGTGTACCTTTTGCAGTATCTTCAGCGCCTTTTCGTCACCGATACCCATAAAGGAATCCAGACGCGAACGGTTGGCTTTACGGTACGACCCTTTGAATACGTATGGGATTTGCAGTTTTTCTGTGATGGTCACGATACGTTCGGCAATGCGCATTGCCATTTCTTCTCCTTCGATGACACATGGACCTGCCAGTAGGAAGAAGTTTCCGGCAGGATTATTCTTTAATTCAATCATAGGTTGTTACTGATTAAGTATTTTCAATTGGGTATAATCAATGTTATTGCTTCATGCAGTACGCTGATGTCCAGTGGAAAATGACGGTCGAGAATACGTCCGTCCAAATCGACAGAGGCATTTTGCGCACGCAGCACTTTTACTTTTTGCGTACGGTAGGGCATCACTACCTTATGGTTCAGAATCCGCCCTTGGATAAGCATCCACAATCCCGACCATAGTTGCAGCAATTCGGGACGGTAAATGACGGAAACATCCAGCCAGCCGTTATAGGGCACTGCACTAGGCGCTTGTCCGTATCCCCACGCACTGCCTATGCAGACAGTCATGATGCGTCCGCGTATATGCTCGCCGTTTATCTTGAGATGCATGCGGTACAGCTTCCGTTCGAAGATAATGGATAGCAGTGCCATGAAGTAAGAGAGGAACTTCACTCCCCAGAAACGCTTGCACTGGTCGGTGATTTTCACGATACGGGCTCCCAGGCCTATGTTGATGGCATTGAGAAAGTAGCGTGTCAGATGCTTTTCACCGTCGTAATAATAGCAGGTACCCACGTCTATTTTCCGGCGGCGGTTGTTGATGATGCAATCCACCGCTTTCTTGTAATCCGAACTCATTTCCCAATAGTCGGCAAAGTCATTTCCTATACCATTGGGGATGATGCCGATGGCTATATTCTCCTTGTCTGGTGCATTGGAAAGCATGATGCCGTTAATGACGTCATTCAGTGCGCCGTCACCGCCTACTACAACAATGGTGCGGTAGCCGTTGTTGGCGAGGATGCCTGCCAGACGCTCTACCGAACCGAACCCTTCGGACTGCACATAGTCGTAAGGCACACCTTTGCTGTCTATGTATTCTTTGATTTCTTTCCACCGTTTCTGCACTTTCCGTGTTCCGGCTTTGGGGTTGTATATCACTCCCAACTTTTCGGGTTCTGCACTCATGATTCTATTTACAATTTGACTATTTACTATTTACGATTTAAATCACCCGGTCACTTTATCATTTCATCATCCTTCCAACTTCTTCTTTACAAAAGCTATCTTTTCTTCCATCGGCCACCGGGCATTCATCCAATGGATGGTAAATCCACGCCGTTCCATACCGCGGAACCAGGTCATCTGGCGTTTGGCAAACTGGTGGATGGCTGTTTCCAGTTGCGTGAACATCTCTTCATAGGTCAACTTGCCGATGACATAAAGTGTCAGATACTTGTATTCCAGTCCGTAATAGATGAGGTCATCCGGTTGGATGCCTTGCTCTATCAGACGTCGCACTTCGTCTATCATTCCTTCTTCCAGGCGCTGGTGCAGGCGGCGGGTGATTTTCTCCCGACGCAATTCCCGGTCGATGTCCACACCTATGATGAGACTGTTCATCTGGGGGAAGGAACGTTCGTCTACTGGGGTATGGGCATAATACTCTTCGATTTCGATGGCTCGTATGGCACGTTTGGCTGTGTCCACGTCCGTGGTATTGTGCAGGCTTTTGTAACCTTTCAGTATGTCGGTCAGTTCTTCCAGCGATTTGTCTGCCAGACGGGTGCGCAACTCGGGATTCTCGGGTACGGGCAGCAGACGGTAGCCTTTCAGTACTGATTCGAGATACATTCCGGTTCCTCCACATACAACGGGCAGGCAACCTTTTTGTTTAATAGTCTCGTAAGCATTCAAGAAATCACGCTGATACTCGAAAACATTGTACTTATAGCCCGGGGCGGCTATGTCGATGAGGTGATGGGGAATCTGTTTCCCGTCGACGGTATAGTCAGCAAGGTCTTTGCCGGTGCCTAGGTCCATCCCCCGGTAGATTTGCCGTGAATCGGCACTGATGATTTCCGTATGGAGTTCGGCGGCCAAGGCGGCTGCAAATGGAGTCTTTCCTGAAGCGGTAGGCCCTAATATGGCGATTAAATCATAGTCTGGCATATATAAGTTCTTGTTAATCTCACTACAAAGATAGTGCAAACCGAATGCAGAATAAAATGAACTCGTTCATTTTTTATGCTGAGGTGCAGCTTATCTTCGTGTTAGTGCAAAGATAATGCAAACTGGGAGTATAATGGAAAGAACTTGCTCATTTTTTTACGTGATGCTATACCTTCTTTTCTACTTTGAAGCAGAAAAAGTGAAAAAGGACGTGAAAACGAGCATTAATCTTATTAAAATGTGTTATGAAACATGCTTTTTTTCTTGGAAAGTTTGTCAATGTCCCAAAAGTCCGTACATTTGCAATGTGTTTTTCATAGTATTAGATTTAAGGTTAACAAAGGTTGGAGTACAGCGGTACTCCTTTTTTTATGCCCTAAACTGAACTTTGGCACTTTTTTTCTATATTTTTGCACTATATATTGAATGAACAAACATATTCACCTCTTATGAAGCTCTGTATATAGCTACGCTCAACGAATAGCCCTGCTTGATAAAGCTATTCAGCTATCTGCAAACGATGACCCGTTTGCCACAGAGATTGTGTATCCTTTTATTCATGAATTTGCAGGATGGCATGCTGTACTTGTACAGTGTGTTGTTTTGTGCTATTTTATTGTTGAGCAATGCATTATACATATAAACAGATATGGCTTATCAACTTTCCGGTAATGATGAGCATTTTGATGGAGCAGCTGATAAATATAACCGATGCTGTTTTCTTAGGTCACGTTGGCGAGGTGGAATTGGGAGCATCTGCCATTGCGGGGATTTATTATTTGGCGGTCTACATGCTTGGGTTTGGGTTTAGTATCGGATTGCAGGTGATGATTGCCCGAAGGAATGGAGAATGTGACTATGGTAAGGCTGGAAGATATTCTTTCAAGGTTTCTTCTTTTTATCGGGATTGGCCATTTTGCTTTGTCTGCTGATGCAGGCAAGTTCTCCTTTCATATTGGGAAGGTTGATTTCCTCGCCGGAGATTTATCGGGCTGTAATTCAATATCTGGACTGGCGCAGTTTCGGTTTGCTGTTTTCGTTTCCGTTTTTGGTTATCCGTTCTTTTCTTGTGGGAATAACATGCACTCGGGCATTATCGTGGGCTGCTGCCGTTGCAGTAGTGATTAATATTCCTTTGAATTATATTCTGATAATTGTTGGAGGACTGGGAATATCGGGAGCTGCCATTGCTTCTTCTCTGGCAGAGATGGGTTCTTTGGTGATGCTTCTTTTCTATGTATGGCTGAAAATAGATAAAGGGAAATATGGATTGAAACCGGTATATGACGGAAAGCTGTTGGTGGATGTGCTGAGCTTGTCGGTATGGAGCATGCTTCATGCCTTTATCAGCGTGGCTCCGTGGTTCTTGTTTTTTGTGGCGGTGGAACATTTGGGTAAAACGGAATTAGCCATTTCCAATATTACGCGAAGTGTATCTGCTGTCTTTTTTGTAATAGTCAATTCTTTTGCGGTCACTACGGGTTCGCTGGTCAGTAATGCGATTGGGGCTGGAGAAAGGAGGGCTGTTTTCATTATCTGCCGTAAGATACTGAGGTTGGGCTATTCTGCTGGATTTCCACTGATAGGGGTAGCTGTATGTTATAATCGCTTGATAATAGGAATCTATACAGATAACGAACTGTTAACAGAGCAGGCTTTCATCCCTTTTGTTGTGACGTTGCTGAATTATACCTTTGCCTTGCCAGGCTATGTATATCTCAACGCAGTTGGAGGGACCGGTAAAACCCGGATTACTTTTCTTTTCCAAGTGACTACCACTGTCGTGTATCTGGGGTATCTTTATTGGTTAAGCGCTTGCACTCATGCATCCTTGGCTATTTACTTAACGGCAGAATACCTTTTTGTGATTTTGCTGGCACTGCAATCGGTTTTCTATTTAAGAAGTAAACAATATTAGAAACATATCGAATTATGATGACTAAAATATATCCGCGTACGGGAGATAAGCAAACCGTATATCTTAATGCTGTTGTAAAGGATCCTCGAATAGAGGTTGGTGACTATACTATTTATAATGATTTTGTAGCTGACCCTTTGTTGTTCGAGAAAAACAATGTGCTGTATCATTACCCCATCCATCAGGAGAGGCTGGTTATTGGTAAATTCTGTTCCATTGCTTGCGGTACGAAATTTCTGTTCAACTGTGCCAATCATACGTTGAAATCTCTGTCTACTTATACATTTCCTTTATTTTACGAAGAGTGGGGATTGAAGAAATCGGACATAACGGATGCATGGGATGACAAAGGAGATATTATAATAGGTAATGATGTTTGGATTGGTTATGAAGCGGTGATAATGGCTGGTGTTCATATAGGAGATGGGGCGATTATTGGTGCACGTGCTGTTGTGACTAAAGATGTTCCCCCTTATACAATTGTAGGGGGAACTCCTGCCAAAGAAATCAGGAAACGTTTTGATGAGGATGTGGTGAAGAAATTATTGCGGCTGCAATGGTGGGATTGGTCGATTGATGAGATACGCTGTTACTTGCCGCATCTTGTACAAGGCTGTTGGGATAGATTTCCTTAATAATCCATCATCAGTGAGTTGCCGGTCTTGCCTCGTGAAATGTCAAGGTTAGGCGGTGCATAGCTCTGGTTACAGCTACATAAAGCATACTCTTGTCAATCTCCGAACGGTAATTTCTCTCATCCGTCTGTGGAATAATGACTTCGTCAAACTCGAGCCCTTTTGCCATGTGGGCAGAGGTGATGACGATGCCTTGCACAAATGCGGAGCTTTGACTTGATAGGAAGCTGATATCATTGGCATATGATTTCAGCATATCTGCCATCTTCCTGGCTTGCTGCTCCGTCTTGCATATGATGCCAAGAGACTTATATCCGGATTTCCGGTAAGTGGAGATTAGCCCCATAATGCCGGACAGTTCTTCTACGGCACTGCCGAACTGCAGGATTTGTGGCTTTTCTCCATGCCGGGCAACCGGTTCCAGCTCTGCGTTAGGATGAATCTTTGCGCAAAATCCGTAATCTCGAAGGTGGAACGATAACTCTTACACAATTTCATGATTTCACTTGCAGTAAGTGACTTTTGGATAGTTTCTGCTGTGGATGAACCATAAGGATTCACGGACTGTCCTGCATCGCCCAACACGGTTTTCCGGCATGGAAAGAGTTTCTGTATTACCTTGTACTGTATGGGCGAATAGTCCTGCATCTCATCTATCAACAGATGTTTGACTCTGAATGGCTGGTTCCCGTTTCCCTCCAATGCCAAGTGTAGGTATGCCAGCGGTGCCAAGTCTGAGTATTCGAGTGTATGTCCCTTTCGCATTTTGAACATTCCGGGATTATTTGTCCATTTAAAGAAATCTTTGTAGACTTGAATGTCGTTATTGCCTGCAAACATTAGTCTGATTTCTTTTTTCAAAAGGTTTCTGCCGGTGGTGGTTACCGTAAAGGTGTATTGTATTTTCAACATATCCAGCATATAATCAGCCATAGCATCAAATCGTCGGCGTATGGGATAACGGTTGAAACGTAGGTACTGTTCTTCGATAAACGGGGCAGGTATGGTGATGTATTTGGTCAGCTTCACGTCTGCTGCCTTGAAGTAGGTGTTCTCTATGTGGAGGATAAACTTGTCAAGCTCTGAAATGAAGCCGAAAGAGGCTTTATAGGCTATTCTGTTGATGAGGCTTGAGGATGGCTTTTCTAACAGTTCATTCACTAGCCCGAAGTATGTTTGGTACTTATATTTGTGTTCCAACACTCCGGAGAGTATTTGTTCCATACTGGTTTCGGGCACGGTTTCTTCCCCAAGTTCGGGGAGGACGTTGGAGATATAATCGGAAAACACTTTGTTGGGGGAGATAATCAGAATATCTTTTGATGAGATGCTGTCTCTGAAGGTATAGAGCAGGTAGCTATGCGGTGCAGGGCTATGGATGTTTTTCCAGAGCCGGCCACTCCTTGAATAATAAGCGTGCGGATATCTTCGTTGCGGATAATCCGGTTCTGTTCCCGTTGGATGGTGGCAACGATATTTTTCATCTTGTCATCTGCATTGGAACTTAACTCTTTTTGCAGAATGTCGTCATGGACGGTCAGGGCACTTTCAATCATAAATTCCATTTTGCCGCCCCGAATTCTGTATTGGCGTTTTAGGGAAATTACTCCTTTAATCTCTCCCGATGGAGACCGATAGCCTGCTTCTCCTAATTCATGGTCATAGAACATGCTCGAAACGGGTGCTCGCCAGTCATGGATAAGGGTAGCTCGACTTTCCGGGTCATAGAAGGTATGGATGCTATATAGGTAGGCATCACTTTGCTGTTTTCTTTCTTTTCCAAAAAATCAATTCGTCCGAAGTAAGGAATGGCAAGTATCTTGGTGAGCCGCTTACGCTTGTTGATTACACTTTCCCCCAAGGCAAAATGGTTTAGGATGCTTTCGCGCATGGAGCGTATCTCATGCGGGTCGATGTCTTTGTTGGACCAGATATAGTCTTTGTATTCTGCCAAGGTGTCGACGTGGTCTTTCACTGATGCGTCGGTATTACCGATAACCTTTTTCAGAAAACTGATTATTTGCTTTAAATATTCTTTCTCTTGTTTCTCTGTTTGATTGAATGCCATAATTAGTTGTTGCTAAAAGATAAGACAGTGTGCAAAATTAGTGTATTGTATCGGGAAGGGAAATGGCTATTTATAGCTATATACTGGGAAGTTTTATATCTTTGCACATTCAAAAAAGTGGAGGTAAATGGACATTCATGAGCTTGCAAGGCAGAATCAGCAATCTGCATGGAAAGTATTGGAAGATACCCGTATTATTGAAGCATGGGAGCGCATTGGAGCAACCGTTCGTTTGGTGGGCTCACTCCGTACCGGGCTGTTGGCGAAAAGTAGGGATATAGATATCCATATTTATACCGATAGGTTGGATGTAGGAGAGAGCTTTTCGGTCATCCGGGAACTTGCGGAACGGTTGCCTTTGCAGGAAATACAATATAGGAACCTTATCCATACGGAGGAAGAGTGCATGGAGTGGCATGCTTTATATAAGGATAGAGAACAGAATACTTGGAAGTTTGATATGATTCACATCCGGAAAGGTTCCAGGTATGATGGTGTTGTAGAAAAGGTGACTGCCGCTATTGCGGAGCGCCTTACTCCTGAAATTAGGAAAACGATATTGCAAATCAAATTCGATGTGCCGGATGGTGTAACGATTCCAGGTATAGAGATTTATCATGCTGTCTTTACGGGAGGTGTCCGCACTTATAAGGAGCTTGAAGAGTGGCGCAAAACAAATCAGTTGGCGGACAGTCTCGGTTGGCTTCCGTAATCTTAGAGGTAGATACCAAGATTTTCTACTATATGGATGGCTTCCATTATATTGTTGGCATCTAACTTGCTTAGGATGTTTTTCCGGTGATTGTTCACAGTATAGATGCTCACTCCCAGCTGGTGAGCGATTTCCTTGCTTAGAAAACCTTGTCGGATGAGTCGTAATATTTCTTTCTCCCGGTTGGATAATTGTTTGTCAGGAGAAACAGTGCATGTTGGAAGCATCTCTCCCGTTTTTCTGTTCACCACCGTCCGTTTGATTCTTTCGATAGGGGTCTGGTCGGGAAGTATGTCCATTACTCCCATGATTATCCAGGCTTTACCATTCCGGTCTGTTTCTATGACTTGTTGCCGGCTACTTACATTGATATACTGTTGCCGTGCATTCAACATACGGAATTGAAATATTTGCCGGTAGTCATTTCTTTCTTCCGGTGGGAGTGAGTAGATGAACTGTCCATGCTCGATTTGGCATTCCGTGAGTTGCATTCTGTCATCAGGTGTATTCTCTCTTCCAGTAAATCGCCTTGTTGCCTGATTGTCTTTATCCAAGTGGGATTGTATCCGAAAAGATGGGCAAAACTGTCGGATGCAAAATCGTATCTCTCTTTAAATACGTCAACTGTAAAAATACAGCTCTGACTCATTTGTGAGAAGCTTGCACGGATATTCTTTTCTTGTTCCATAAATCATAGTCCACATCGGGACCGCTAATCTGCTGTCTTGCCCATAATTCTTTGGGAGTTGTCTTGTTGGTAGTCATGGAACAAAGATAACTGATAATTTTCTTTTGAGCTTTATCTTTTACGGGATAATATTATTTCTAAGAATATGTTGTAGGGTTGGATTAAGTGGCTACCCTTGTAGGCCGTGTCATTGGGGACGCGTGAATGAAAAGCAAACGAGTAATAAATTCAATATGTGATAAGATGAAAGATATACCGGCAGACAGCTTAATAAAGAATTATTTTCCTGTAGATTATATAGATTCTTTTTCTAAAGTGATGGTCACTGGGCAGGCTTTGACACCGGAAGATTTTCGCAATCTTGCCTTCAGCCGATTTCCTAAGTGGATTGGTTGGCTCATGAATTTCAGGAATGCGATTGTAAAGCCATTAGGACTGGATACAGCAACCAGATTTACAGATATGGTCTTGGATAAAAATCTGCATGAAGAAATTCTCGGAATGCCGGATAAGCATCTTGATTTCCATGTGTCCATGTGGTGCGGGGAATATCACGAAGGAAAACAAGAACTTCGGATTACTACTGTTGTGAAGTACAATAATTGGCTGGGAAGGGCATATTTCTTTATTATCAGACCTTTTCATGGGATAATAGTAAAGTCTATCTTAAAGCATGTTGCTGGGGATAGGGGGAGTGGGTGTAAATAAATACTCCCATTGAAATATTATCATTTCAATGGGAGTATTTATTTGAGTGGTGCCACCAGCAACCGAAAGTGGGTTGATATGGCACTATCTTTCAGTAAGTTATATTTTTATTACGATGTAAGTCCCTTGAATAAGGTCTTCACAGCTTTGCACCGTTCAACACAAGTTTGTATCTTGGGTACGATTTCTGAATGCAAAGATAGGGATTTATTTTAAGCCTTTATCTTAGATATATATAATAATTCTTCAATAGCAACTCTGTATAATGTTATTACTTCGTCTATGTACGCCTTTTTTGCATTATATTGAATTTTATGAGCCGATAAGTTTCCTAACATTCTAAATCTGTCAAGTACAGATAATACCTCTTTGGAAAGAGAAAAACGTTTATGTTGTATAATATCATTGATTATTACGCTGAGATTCTTATATCCATCTCCATCTTGTATTACTGTGATATTTCCAGTTGCTTCATAAGAGTGAATTAATAATATTTCTAACAATCGTCTCATTAGTACAGAGCAACCGTCATATATATTATGTTCATATGAAGCATTAATTTGTTTCCCTAATGTTTCAATATATCCACGAGTGTTTTCATATAGAGAAGTAGGGAGAATTAATCCTTCACATACAACTTCTTCTGTTTTAAGGAGAAATTGATTAAATTCTGCATCAAGCTCTAATAGTAAAGTTCTTGTTGGTTTATATCCTCCTCCCTTAATAGATAAGATATTTCGATGTTTTCTTAAGTCTTCTTTTAAATAAGTTACATTATATTTAGGGAGATTAGCTTGCTCAAAATAAGAATTTATTTTTTGAGTACTACATTCTTGTCCCTCTTCTAATCTATAATGCAACCAAACAAAAGCTGCTGCAACATCTTTTTTTGCAGAAAACCTTTCGCAAATACAATGAATTAATGTTGAGGAATTATTTATCATTATTAGGTGATTTACGTTTTGTATTACGAGGTTTCCTTAGCTTAGCCTCTGACTTCCCAGTAGCAATCAGTTGTATTTGTTCAATTCCTGCACTTGTTATGATAAACTTGGTTTTAGTTATAGCAGAAATATAAGATTGCTGTATGAGATTATCGATATTTTTTGAAAGATTCTTATTTCTCCCTTCTGTATATATACTTTCCTCTCTGTATGCGTCCATTATAGAAGAACGTTCTATTGGAATTGTCCCATTATTAGATTTATAATATAATATCATCAATAAGATTTCCGTTTCATTTTTTGTATATTGTTTGGTCATCAGTTCATACAATGACGGAATATTATCTTTTGTAATAGAAGCAGGTTCAGCATTAATCGTTTCAACTTTTGTCTCTTTATTTGTAGGGGGTAATTGCTTTTCTGCCCCTATAAACTGATTTGTAGGGACAGTAGGCTTATATGATTGATCAATAAAACCATATTTGTCTAGTAAATAACGAATAACTCTTGTTTTACTTTCATTGTCTAATCTTGATAAAGCTTTAGCACATTTTGCTATAGCTTCAATCTCCAAATCTTCATCATCAAAATTGCTCATATTGCTCATATTTAATTATACATTACTAATATATTACTTTTTATTTTTAAATTTAATTTTTCATTAGAAAATATCCTCCAGTTTTAGGTGCTCCCCTAAATTCTATCAGTTCTTTTTCATTCAATGACTTTAAATAGCGCATGGTTGTTCTCCAACTTTTAGAAATACTTTCAGCTATTTCCGAAGCATTTAATCCCGGTTTCGTTTTAAGTAAATCTATTATCATTTGCTCATTCTCATTTACTATGCCATTTACTATGCCATTTACTATGCCATTGGTGACATAGTTCTTTACCTGACGTTTGAATACAACCGTAAACATCCCGTCCGTATGAAATTCAGGTTCAGGAAGATTAGCTTCTTTCATGGCTTCCTGCATACGGGGAATACCGGATGCAACCCTTTCCACCAAATGCATGCGGGTAAATAATCCAAAGATTAAGGGGTTACGTGTCATACTCTTGTGCCCGAAATCTTTAGCTACGATAGGCAAAAGCCTCCGGGATTAGAAACCTCTACCCGGTCATCAAACATTTCTATTGTAATGGTTGCTCCCTGTTCGTAATAATCACGATGTGAGAGAGCGTTAATAATGGCTTCTTTAAACACAGTAAGAGGAATTTCCCAAATTTCTTCTCTTGGTCCTGCTCCCTCAATTTTATAAGCTACTTGCAGTTTACTTTCCAGCCATGCCATAGCCTGCAAATATTGTTGGTATAGTGGACCGCCAAAGGTTTTATCATCAATGATATATACTTTGGTTGTTCCTTTGAAAAGGATACATCTTGTTACTGCGTGTGGAACTTTCGTTCAGGTTGTTTCCCAAAGAACATGGCTGCTCCATTCTTGCTACTCCTTTATCCGTAAACAGTTCTAAATTCTCAAATATCTGTTTGTTGGCAGTCGATGGACTTAGCTTTGCTTCCGTGCGAAAGTCTTTTATCGCTTGTTCGTCTGCATCTGTGTAAATGTTGAACCATGAACAAGGGATAGCATCAAAAAAATTTTGTTGCATTCCTGAAAGAAACTGCGCATTTCTTCGACAGTACGAAGTTTCTGTGAGTTTGCTCCCTCACGCACAAAGATAGAACCGGAAAATATATAAGGTTTATCTTTCCCAGACGGAACATCAATTACCCATACTGTCTTATCCTCGATATTTACCGCATACATATCACAATGGAGAGCCGGAGATATTTCACTGATAGAGCCTTGAATGGCTGAACGTTTGTCATTTTCCAAACCTGTACCAATAATCTGTCCGTTATCATTTACACCAATGAGTAAATATCCTCCGTCTGCATTAGCGAAAGCGCAAATTTCTTCTGTTAGTTCACGAACCTTTGAAGGAATACGAACTTTGAACTCTACATTATAGCCTTCTCCGCTATTGATGAGTGATTGTATGGTTTCTGTATTTGTCATAGACATCTATAAATATAATGCAAAAATAGTCATTTCTATTGTTTCAATAACTCTAAAAACAAGGATATGTATTTAGAAGCGTAGAACAACCCAAAACAACCAGAAATATCCAAACATAAATCTTTATCTATCAGAGTATTCTAAAAATTAACACTTTTCGGCTGCTTTTTGATGCTTCCCAAATTTCCACATATTTTTGAGACGTATTTCTGACGTGGAGAATTTGCGGAGCTTGTTTTTTGTCACATCGTGCAGACAGTTGACAAGAGTTTACAACCGTTTACGACAAGCGACAGCAACCGCTCTTACTTGCAGCGATGGTAACATCGTGCAGAAAGGCGACAACGGTTGACTTCCGTTTACCTCCATTCACCATTTCAGGGATACACGATTGAAGGAATGAACCAGTAAACGATAAAGCAGCATGAAAACAACAAGAAAATGCAGTTTTTGCGGCAAGTCCTTTGTAACCCGGAGCGGTGTGAAGAGATATTGCAGCGAGGCTTGTCAGGCGGAAGCCAAACGAGCCAGAACGGAACAGAAGAACAACCTCTTCAAAGTCGCCCAGCCTTTAATGGAGATACAGCATCAGGAGTATCTCACCTTTTCCAAAGCAGCCATACTCATGGGCTGTTCCCGGCAGTATGTCTACAAACTCGTAGCCCTCGGCAAGCTGAGATCCTCACGCATCAGCAACCGCATGGCGTTCATCCGCAAGGCAGACATCGAGCGGATGCTGGAGGGCAATCCCTACCACCGTGTCCTGCCCGGCAGTACTTCCACTCCGAGAAAGTCCGCTTCATCTTCCCCACTTGCCAAAAAAGAAAAAAGGGGAAAGGTAACAGACGAAGTAATGGACTTCTATTCGGGCGAGGAGGTGATGTCGCTCTTCAAGGTCAGGCAGTCGTGGCTCTATACCACAGCCAAGCGCAACCGCATTCCCATCTGCCGCATCGCAGGGAAAAACTATTACAGCAAGAAACACGTTGACGAGTTCTTCGGTGTGGCTATAGATACAAGCAATATCACCGACTGGCTCCTGATTGAAGAAGCGGAAGAACTGTTCGGCATGAAACCCTCCGCACTCCGGGCATACGCCTACCGCCACAAGATACCGACCAAAAGAGAATACGGGCGTACCTACTACTCCAAATCCCATCTGGACGAACTCCGCAGGACAGACCTTGTGAACGATGAACGCTACTACACCGTGGAGCAAGTCCGGCAGATTTACGGGCTTTCCTCCGCCAACATTAGCCATATCGTCAAGGTGAAGCACATCGAAAAGGTAAAGGTAGGCGTTAAGAACCTGCTTTTGCGTTCCGATGTGGAGCGTGTCATGGCTGAAAGGGAGAAACAACCGTGAGCAACCGACATTGCCGGAAAATTATTTCAAAATGATTACCGTGGAGGTATTCACGGTTGTTTCACGTTGTTCCTTTGCCACCGTAAACACGGGGACACACCCGAAAACGTACAACTTAAAACATCATCAATATGAGCAAATGCAAGACAGTAACCTTGCGAAAGCGCAAGATTAAGAACGGAACACAGTATTCGCTGTGTCTGGACTATTATCCCGGCTACCGTGACAACATCACCATGAAAGTGATAACACGTGAAGCTCTGGGGATTTACATCTTCGCCAAACCTGCCAACCAGCAGGAGCGTGACTTCAACGCACGCATGATGAAAAAGGCGGAGATACTCCGTAACCGGCGTTACGAAGCCATCTTCAACGAGAACAACGGCTTCTTTGACAAAGCCAAGATGAAAGGGGATTTCCTCGCCTACTTCAAGGAACTGGCAGAGAGGAAAAATATCAAGTGGCAGCACGTCTATAAGCACTTTGAACGGTTCGTGAACGGCAAATGTACCTTTGAGGAGGTGGATGTGGACTTGTGCCGCAAGTTCATGGAGTATCTGCTTAACGCCCCACAGTCCATACACACCAACCAAAAGCTGCATATCAATTCTGCGGCAGGCTATTGGTCGGCTTTCCGTGCGGTACTTCACACTGCCTACCGTGACAGGAAGATAAAGGAGAACCCCAACGGATTCTTAGACCGCATAGAGAGCATTCCCACCATGAGGGAACATCTGAGCCAAGAGGAACTGATACGACTTGCCGAAACCCCTTGCGAGGAAGATGTCTTGAAAAGGGCTTTTCTTTTCGCCTGCCTGACCGGACTACGGAAGAGCGACATCAGGCAGCTCACTTGGCAGCAGATACAGCCGTACACCAACGGCAAGATGTTCGTAACCACCCGTATGCAAAAGACCAAGCAGATTGTACACAATCCAATCAGCGATGAAGCCTACGGGCTGCTCGGGGAACGGCACGAGGGGCTTATCTTTGACGGTTTCAAGGACAAGATGCTGCAAGGACCACTCAAACGGTGGCTATTGGCGGCAGGCATAACCAAGAAGATTACTTTCCACTGCACCCGGCATTCATTCGGAAGCCTGCACGTGGAAATGGGTACTGACATGGCTGTCATACAAGCCTATATGGGACACAAGAACATTACCACCACACAGATTTATTCCAAGATGGCGGCACAGCAGATGTGCGAGGTCGTGGACAAGATAACCCTGAAACGCAAGGAGGCATAAGGCGGTCTCAAGCATGAATTGTTCACAGAGAGCGGTTATTGCGTGGAGCTTTAACTGCTCCCTATATTTTTGACGGTAGCCGATAAGTCATTAAAGTATGATAATTGAGTATGATTCCGGACATTTGGTGAAAAACATTGAAAAAGAAACCACTGACAAAGGATAATGAGTAATAATTGAAAGAAGACTATTAAATTTGCGAAAACAGTAACGAGTAATAACCGAATAAGACAAGGAATATGGAACCGTCCGTAAAAGACAAACATATCATTTTAGGATTTGTCGGCTTTGCCATCCTCCTAATATCCTCCATAGCGACACTGATTGTCGCTGAGAAATTCAATCAGGACAACTTTGTCAGGCTGATAGTCTTTGTATGCAGCAACCTTTTAGGCTGGCTGTTCTATTTTTCTTTCCAGACAGTCATCTTCGACACATATGAAATCTACAAAATAAAGTTCGGCAAGAAAAAGACATTTGCCGAAATCACAGAAATTCAGGAAGACCAGTCCCAAGATGCACACAAGCCTGTAATAGCGGCATCAATGCCAACAGGTGGAGAAGCGACCCCGGATATAAAACCGACAGAGATTGCCATATCCCCGGAGCTTCACGAGAAGAACCGTGCCGATTACGAGGACAGGGAGCAGCGGGAAAATGAGGAGCGCATCGCTATGGTCATGGAATACATCCATTTCATCATGCCCCGTATTGCCGACAAGGAGACCGTGAACCACATCTGTGGCGAGGTCAACAACTGGATGCGGCTTCACAGTTACAAGCCCAAGCCGATAAAAGGGCGGCTGACCAAAGATATATCAAACATTCCGCTCCGCCATTTCGTGTGGAATATCTCCGAGCGTTTCATGTACAAGAAATATTATAATGGGGATAACCGTGCCAACTTCATCAAAAAACTCTTCCCACGTGAATTTGCCGATACGGACATAGCGACCATCAAGAACTTCAAGGTAGAACCGTTGAAGACGCTTATTCCGATTGACGAACCCGAAAACGGCAAATTGGATTTCCATTATCCTGCAGATTATGTACGGGAAGAGTGTAACCAGCCTTCCCATAACTAATAACCACGAGTAATCAACAACAGACAACTGTCTGTATTACACCGTTTCCCGAATAACTTTACCCGTCATTTACGGTTGGACATCGTTATTCGGGAATTATTTTGCAATGACCTTTCGTGGAGATATTCACGGCTGTATCATTCCAGTCCTTTGCGCCAAGCCTTACAAAAGAGGCGAGTACGCAAATGGAAAAAACAGTGATTACATTCAACGACCTCCCGGAGGTTGTGGCTCAACTTCGGGACGAGGTGATGAGCCTTAGAAGCCTGCTTACGGAGCAGCGCAGTGTGAACAACGCAAAGGCGGTGGACACCCATGTCCCCATGTCAGTGGAAGAGGCGGCGGAATATCTGGGCATTCCCAAAGGCACGCTCTACATGAAGCTGTCGGAGGGAAGCATTCCCGCCACCAAGCCCGGCAAACGATATTGCCTTTACAGGGACGAACTGGACAAATGGCTGGAATCCTCCCGGAAGAATCCCGTACCCCTGTCCGATAAGGAACTGAGCGAATCCTTATCTTCTTCCCACCGCCGCAAGCCCGCTCCACGTAATTGGTAAACGTCATGGAAGAGGACAAGAATTATATCAGTCTGATACATGGCGACCTGACGAGGGCGACCCAAGTGCAGCACGGGATGCCGGACAATATCGGCGTGATGAGTATCAAGACCGCCAACCGGACGATACTCGAAGCGTCGCTGCTGCCCACGCCCCGTGCGCTGTGGAAAAGTTTCTGGTATGAGGGGGAACTGTCCTGCCTCTTTGCGGATTCCAATGTGGGCAAGTCCATCCTTGCCGTGCAGATAGCCGACTGTATCGCCCGGACTGACGATGTGCTGTATCTGGACTTTGAACTGTCCGAAAAGCAGTTCCAGCTCCGTTATACCAGCGAGCATGGAACACCATACAGATTTCCTGAAAGGCTGTACCGGGTATCGCTTGACTGCAATTCGTTGTTGGAAGCCGATTTCGAGGAAGCCATCATGGGAGGTATTGAGCAGATGGCTCTGCAAACTGGGTGCAAGATTTTCATTGTCGACAATCTTACCTACCTGTGCTGCGCCATGGAGAAAGGTGATGCGGCAGGACGGCTGATGATACAGCTCAACAACCTCAAAAAGAGATACGGGCTGTCCGTCCTTGTTCTGGCACATACACCCAAACGCTCTTTGGACTGCCCCATCACTTCCAACGACCTTGCGGGAAGCAAACGGCTCTACAATTTCTTTGACAGCGTGTTTGCCATCGGGAAGAGTGCGCAGGACGGAGGGCTTCGCTATGTGAAGCAGCTCAAAGTCCGGTACGGGACATTCTCCCACGATGCGGACAATGTAATCATCTACGAGATTGAGAAGGTGGACGCTTTCCTGCAATTCGTGTTCAGGGGTTATTCAACGGAAAAGGAACACCTGAAGAAACTGGGCGACAACGAATCCAGCCAGAGGGATTGCCAAATCCTGCAACTGTCCCAGTCCGGCAAGTCCGTCAGGGAAATAGCCTCACAGGTGAACTGCGGCAAGTCCACCGTCAGCCGGATAATCCAGCGCAGCAAGGAGGACAGGAATGCAGCCGTCCCAAGTGTCCCGCTGTCCCAACAGGCAGGAAATGGGACAATGGGACAGGTGGGACAGCATGGGACAAGCGGGACAGTAAGAGAAGCAAAGCAGGCAGAGCTGTTTGCAGGACATGGAAAAGAGGAGGATAAGGCATGAAAAAGCAGCCGGCACATAACTGTATTAAGGGATAACCGCTTCATTTACGGTACAAGGGATGATACAGGCAGAAACCTGATGTCCCAAGGTGTCCCGGGGTGTCCCAAGTGTCCCACTGTCCCAAGCCTTATAGGGACGGGACAATGGGACAGCGGGACAACAGTCGAAAAACTCAAAAACAAAGACAAGCCATGAGCAACTATTCGTTACAGAAATATAAAGGAACGGCAACACGGCATACCTGCCCGAATTGCGGGGACAAGCGTTCTTTCACATGCTATGTGGATGAAAGCGGTATGCCCCTGCATCCGTCTGTAGGCAGGTGCAACCATGAGAGCAGTTGCGGGTATCATTATACTCCAAAGGAGTATTTCCACGACCACCCGAATGCCGTACCGACAAGGGGGGCTCTTTTGACAGGCAAAGGTTGGGACGGAAGCCCGGACAGACCTCACAAAAGGCAACCATAGGCTACATACCGCCAAAGTATGTGGAGAGGTCGCAAAGCGTGCACAGCAATTTCTTCCGCTTCATTTCCTCGCTCCTTGATTCCTATTACGGCAGCAGGGCAAAGGAAGTATTGAAGCGGTTGCTGGAAGAGTACCGTCTTGGAGCAACCCGTGACGGGGCTGTCATCTTCTGGCAGATAGACCGCACAAACAGGGTACGCACGGGCAAGGTGATGCGGTACAATCCAGAGGACGGACACCGTGTCAAGGACGGACAGGCATCGGCAGTAGACTGGATACACAGCATACTGAAAAGGCAACGGGCACTGCCGGAGGATTGGCAACTTTCCCAATGCCTGTTCGGGGAACACCTGCTGAATGTCTATCCCGACAAGGTAGCGGTCTTGGTGGAATCCGAGAAGAGTGCCGTTATCGGCTCTGCCATCTTTCCCGGCTATGTATGGCTGGCGACAGGCGCAAAAGCCAGTTAAGAGAAGAAAAGCTCCGTGTGCTGACCGGGCGCACCGTGCTTCTGTTTCCTGATGCGGACGGATATGCGGAATGGAAACAGCGTGCCGGGAGCATGAACTTCTGCAAGGTGATAGTGTCTGACCTAATAGAGAAGAATGCCACCCCGGAGCAGAAAGCAGCCCATATAGACATAGCTGACTGGATTGTCTTCCAGATACGGGAAAGCAAAATAAATTGTACAGCCGACCACTTGGTAGAGGCGGAAAGAATCCTCCAGCGGATGATAGAAAAGAACCCCGCCCTGCAAAAGCTGATAGATGATTTCGACCTTATACTGGTCGGTACGACTTCTGTCGGCAAAGGCGATGCAAACCCTCCTTAAACGGAGGAGAGCGGAAGCCGCAGGCTGTAGCGGACAGACAAGGGCTTGCCCTTGATATAGCCCACTATAACTACACGCTCCGCTTTCGTAGTTGTGGGCTCTCCCGAGGGGATTAGGGCTTTGCCTAATAACCCACTCAGGGCGTTTCACCCCTGAGAACCCAGAGCAAAGAGTGACCATCTCTTTGCAATCTCCGCTTATGGGTTGCACCCCTAAGAACCCCCTTGCGGTTATGAGCGGACAATAGATTTTATCAATAACCCGAATCAAGTTTTAAGAATATGGCTACAAAATCAAGCATACATATCAAGCCCTGCAATGTCAAATCAAGCGGGGCTCATAACCGGAGAACAACCGAGTATATGCGTAATATCGGCAAGTCCAAAATCTACATCGTGCCTGAACTTACCGCCGACAACGGGCAGTGGATAAATCCCGGCTTCGGCGACCCCGACCTGCAAGTGCACTACGACAACATCAAGCGGATGGTCAAGGAAAAGACAGGTCGTGCCATGCAGGAAAAGGAGCGTGAACGCAAAGGAAAGAATGGAAAGATAATCAAAGTGGCAGGATGCTCGCCAATCCGTGAGGGCGTGTTGCTCATCCGACCGGACACGACACTGGCAGACGTGCAAAAATTTGGCGAGGAATGCCGGAGGCGTTGGGGCATCACACCGCTCCAAATCTTCCTGCACAAGGACGAGGGGCATTGGCTAAGCGGGCAACCCGAAGCCGGGGACAAGGAGAGTTTCAAGGTAGGCGAAAGATGGTTCAAGCCGAACTATCATGCGCACATCGTTTTCGACTGGATGAACCACGATACAGGCAAGAGCCGCAAGCTCAATGAGGAGGATATGACCGAAATGCAGAGCTTGGCATCCGACATTCTCCTGATGGAGCGTGGGCAGTCAAAGGCTGTTACAGGAAAGGAGCATCTGGAGCGTAACGATTTCATCATTGAGAAGCAGAAAACGGAAATGAAGCGTCTTGATGCCACAAGGCAGTACCGGGAGCATCAGCTGGAAATGGCCAATCAAAAGATGCAGGAGGCGGAAAGTGTCACCAACTCCCTTATCGAAAAGGCGCAACAAAAGGAGCGGCAGAGTAAAGACCTCGACAAGGCTATCAGCGAGAAACGCTCCAAGCTGAACAGGGAAAAAGGGAGCGAGCTTCTGAACGCCGCTGTCGGCTGGGCGACCGGAAAGTCAAAAGCCCTGAAAAATGAAATCGAGGATTTGCGCAGTGAGATTTCCACGCATGAGGAAACCATCGAGAGGTTGCAGGATAAAATCCAGACCATGCAAAGCGACCATCACCGTGAACGGATGGAACTGGAGGCAAAGCACCAGTCGGAACTTAACCGCAGGGAGGCTGCGCATACGGAGGAAACGACAAGGCTTAAAAAACATATTGCATGGCAAAACCATATCATTGGCTGTCTTAGTTTTCTGCTGCTCAAAACAAGCGACATCTTCCGCAAGGCGGTACATAGTATCATCCGTCTGGCACGGGATTATTACAAGCCCCGTTTCGATGCGGAACAAGTGGCAGACATCAAGAGTGCCATGAACCTGTTCGGGGAGGATAGGCAATCACACCGGGCGGCTGGTGATTTCCTGTATTTCGCAGCCAAGCAAAAGGGCGGGTTTGACAACCGGGAGCAAATCAAAGCCAGACGGGAAGTTGACAATGTGGTGGAAGGAAATTACGACCAACAGCAAAAGAGAGGATTTTCGATGAGAAGATAGTATAAATATGCTGGCAGAAAGGAAATAAAACAGCTTTCTGCCAGCATTCATATTTTATTATTGGTTATATAAAATAAAATCTTAGTAATAAGAGATTGTACGTGTTTCCGTAAATTCAGGGTCGGTCTTGGTCATTGTTCTTGACGTATCTTTTTCTCCGTCAAAGAAATATTCTACGCATTCCCATGTACGGTTCACCTTACGTTTCGTCCAGTTGCCTTGCTTGTCAGTTTCTATATACGTGTACTTGCACGTGGCTACATCCTGACCTTCCTCATACGAATATTTGTATACCATCGTTACAGGAAATTTCTCCCGTCCATTATAGGTGTATGTTTCATTTATCGGACACATCCCGTTAGCATCGGCATAATCATGGCGCACAACCCGTCCTTTTTTGTCGAACTCGTATTCTTCAGTTCCCATTATTTTCCCCTCATCTTCCTCTTTTCGCAGATTGCCTTCACAAGTGATGCGGAAAGGTCCGACTCCAGACCTCATATATCTTGTGGAAGATTCATAGCTAAACTCGTTCGTTTCCCCATAGTCTATCCAAGTCCTTTTCGTAATATTCCCATACTCATCAAAAAGAATAACAAATCTGCTGTCGGACACGCTCTTTACATCACCATACAGTCCATATCCCTGTACGGCGGTAAACTTCGGAGCGTCTTTCTTCTTCAGTTCACGTTCTTCTTCAGCGGAGAAAGCATAATATTCAATTTGCCTTTTGATAGTTACTACAGGCTTCTCGCCCGAAGATATTTGTCCCGTCCGAAGCCTCATGCGATAATAATCCGACAGGATAGGAATGTTCGCATAGTTATCGGGGAGCATAATGCGCATGGTTGTCCAGTTGCCGTGACGGTCGTAATCATAGTCAAATGTAACTCTGACATTGTTCATAAAACTATTAAATTGTCCAGAGCTTTCAAACCACACCAAGCCTTGATATTCCCATGACGAAAGGTCGCCCTTGTCATTGTACTCATAATATTCTATGTTGGGATGCGATAGAATAAACTCCCCGTTCTGTATAACGCTGACGGTTTCTTCTTTTTCCGTACACAACCCATCGGTGTTATAGGTGAATGTGCAGGTGGAAGGAAGTCGGTCGAACAATCTTGTTCTACGCCTTATTTGTTGATAGAAGAAGTTAGCAGTCCGGGGTATTTCCGCCTTTATCCATTCACCCGCTTCGTTGAATACCATTGTTCCGATGTGGCATAAATGGTAATAATCGGTGCTGTCTTTGCCGATGGTTGGGGTGATGCTTTTCACCGTCCTGTCATCATAGTAAGAGCAAGTATGGCATTCCACGCCGAGATAAGGATTGGTACGCAACTTGGTAAGTCTGCCCTGCGCATCGTATTCACACTGACGTTCGAGAGAAAAATGCGCTTTCTTCCGCCCTTCCAATCTGCCGACAGCGTCGTAAACGAAATTATACATTCCATCGCTTGTTATCTTCCCGCTGCGGTCGAAAGTAAGGATTGCTTTTATTGAGGAAGAAGAAGGGTATGAATACTGGACTGCCGCCACATTACCACGCAACCCGTGTTTCATCCTGTCATTGGGATAATTGACAAAGTAAGGATAATTGACCGATGGAGAAAAGTTATCTTCTGCAAGTAAGGATAGGTCTGGTTGCAGCGGACTGTAATACACATACAGCGGCGTGTACTTCTTTTCTTTCTCGAACAGCCCACCGCCTGCACAGCCTACAAGCAAAGTCATGGTGATTGTACAAAATAATAGTGTCTTTCTCATAGCTTCTTGATTTATTTGTTTTCCGATTCTATTTTTTCTTTTACATAATTGGAATGGGGCTCACCGTGTAAGAGGGTATATGCTAATGGATTATATTTATATTTTTCAATCATCACACGTTCGCCCACATAGATAATTTCATTCTCAAAAGTTTCGTCTATAAGGTCTTTGATAATCCATTCTCTATAAGAATCTTTTAGGGTCATCAAATAGTCATAGACGGAGTTTGGCATATCCACATCGAGTGGTTTCCCTATGTTGCTGGTCGGTAACCTGCCGGGGTATCGGCTTTTCCAGTAAACCACGATGGAGTCCACTTGCTGGTTAAGTCGGTTCATGTCGTACCGCTGCTTCCATTCTTCAGAAAACCGTTTTTCCCATTCTTCCTTGTCCAGCAGGTAAAATTCCATGAAGTCCCCGTAAGTCAGTTTTTCTAACTTTTGTCTGAACAGCGAGTGTTCTGGCAACTTATCCACTTTTGGGAAAATCACACGCTCGTAAATGTTGATGAAGTGTTCGTACTTGCCGGCAAGCTCGTCGGCTTCTTCCGGCGTGAGCGGCTCAAGCACGGATTTGTGCTCCGGTCCGCAGGCCGAGAGAGCCAGCAAGCAAACCAATGCCAGTAAAAATTTCGTCATTCTCATATTATATATTGTGTTAAAGGGTTATTCGCGTACATGAAGGGTGACGCTCATAATGGAGGCGTTTCTTTACGCTTACGGCATTCCCGTCGTTGAAGAAGGCGTCGAACGGGTCGATGGCCTCGTTAGCTTTCCGGATGTAAGCATCCATGTGCAGGTCGCCGATGCGGAGTTCTCCCGTGCGGAGCGGATAGAGCAGCAGTTTCCGGAACACCACCGTCCGATAGTTCTTTCCGTCCCGACGCTCTATCTGCCACTGGCTGCCCCGCAAATCTATCGGTTCTGCTTTGAAATCGCCCGACGAAATATACTGCTCCATATTGGCAAGGCTGTCAACATTCGCTGCGGTGTACAGCTTGCACTCCAGCACCACGGGAGTGTTTACACGGGGAGAACGTTCGGACACGGTCATGGTGATAAAAGCGTCCAGCCGGGACTGTGGGGACTGTCCGGATAATAATTGCTCTCGGGGGGTGACGGTAAGCACCAACGGTTGCGAACGAAGCTGCTCCCCTTTGACGGTGATGCTTGCGGCGGGTATCGTGAACGTGCCTGCCTGCGGAGCGGACAATATATAGGTATAGGTTAAGGCTGTATTACCGTTGAAAACTTGGGTTTTGGAAGCCCTGCTACGGCTGGGTCCCATCAGTACAGCAAATCCTTCCGGTATGGAGGCAGAAAATCTTGTGAGGTCAGCATCAGCCAGTTCCTTGGTCGAGGAAACAGTAAACATCAGCCGGAACTGGTCATTCACTTCAAAATTCTCAGGTGCAGAAGCCGTGAACCTGATGTCATTGTCAGCATGTGCTTTTGCCGTTATTCCGATAGCGCACAAGCAACCTATCTGCAAAGGAAGCAGTTTGAGAAGAAATGCCTTTTTATTCATTCAACTTCACCCATTTGCGCTGGTTAGTACCTGCTTCCATGACAAGGCATTGACCGTTCTCTATCGAATATATATGGATATATTGGCAAGGCACGACCTCTTTCCCTTGGCGATTAACGACACCTTTTCGATAGGTATATTTGGCAACGGCCTTGACAGCTTCGGCATATTGACCGTCCCCCAAGCTGAATCTTTCAATGCGTACATATCTGTCGCAAGGAATAACCAGCTTGGCTTCTTCCACGGTAGCACGTCCGGCAAAACCATCCTTCCCCTCTCCTATGATATAAAGGTACAGCCAATCGTCATACACATACATCTTATCATAAATCGTTTCGAGCACAATATTCCCGTCCGGGTCTATCATGCCGTATTTCCCGTTGAAGGAAACTTTGAACAAGTTATCGCGGTGTTTTTCTATCTCATTATAGACTTGCGATGTAACCCGTTTGCCTGTCCTGTTGTCCACCAGATAGCAAAAGCCGTCTTTATAAAGCGCATACCTGTTTCCCGGCAGCGTCCTCGAAAAGTCGTATATGGCTGAATGACCTCTTTTCCGTTCGAGTCGATGTAGCCTACCTTGTCATTGAGAATGACATGAGCAAGATTCCCGTCCGTAAACGCACCTATTTTCTCGTATTTGCACGGTGTCAGTACATTGCCTTCAAAGTCCATCAGGCATATTTGGAATTATACGAGATGCGGTAATAGGGAGTGTCGTCTTTCGTGCGCAGCACTATCAGGGGCTTTCCTTCTTTATCCTCTATGGTATAGTAACCGTATTGGCAGGGCAGAATCATTTGTTTCTGCGCATTTAGGAAACCCTCCCTGCCGGCTTGGTTAACAACGAAAAGACCGCTTTTCAATTGTTCTATTTTATCGTATTCAAACGGCACGAGCACTTTACCCTCCGTATCGATGATGCCTGTCTTACCACCTTTCACTGCATAAGCTTCATGTGCAGCAAACGGTGTAATGCGTTCATAAATACAGGGAATGATTTCCCGGTTTTCTTTGTCGATGAAACCATACAGCCCCTCCTTTGCTACCAATGCCCTGCCTTGGTGGAAGTAAGCAGCCTGCGTATATTGCAGCGGGATGACAATTTCTCCCTTACGGTCAATATAGCCAAAATACCTTCCCACTTGCACTACTGCCAAGTCTTCTGCAAACTCCTCGGCATAATCGTATTTCCCTTCTATCCATTCCTTGCCTTGTTCATCGACATAGCCGAATTTCCCGTTTTCGCAACGGTGTGGAATAAGATTAGCAGGTGGTTGGCTGTTACATGATACTATGAACACAAGCGTAACAGCCAAGAATAAACATTTGAACATATGTTTGATTGTTTTCATTTGTTTGAATTTAAATGGTTGAATTATATCTAATTTATTCTGATATATCGGGAACCTTCTTTCCGCCATGTCTTGCCCGAACCGGTAACGTCTTTGTATATGCCGAAGCCATGTTCGTAGGCTTCATACGTACCGTCATAGTCCTCAATTATGATATTGCCGCTACTTCCCTTGCTTCCCCACTTCCGGCGAACGCTGCCAGTCCCAGCCACAGTAAAGCTCCAAGTATCAGGGTGCTTAACATCCCAAGAAAAGAAATTCCCAAACCAAAAGCAAATACCGTGAACGAAAGGCTCATCCAGATGCCGCAATCTCTTAATAAATAGAGCAATACAGCCATATAGGCGACGAAAGCAAGTATGTAATGCCAACTTTGGAACATTCCCAAGAACAAGACTACTCCTGTCACAATGAAGATGCCGAACAAAAGTTTCCTCCAGAAACCGTCGAAAAGGTTGTCGGTAAACTCACGGTAGATGATGTATTGGAAATACAAGACACCGATGGCAATAAAGAAGTTGATGATGGTCATTACCCATCCCACATCCGACGGAGTACAGAACCAGACGAGCGCACTGTCGCTCCCGGCACCGAACATGAACAGTTCCGTCACGCCCCACAAGAAGCAACCCATGTGGAACAATGGCTGGTTTTCTGTACGCATCCCGATTAAGGCAAGAACGGCAAACAACAGTATGGCAAACGGAGCATAATGCCGAAGTCCGGAAAGACCAAGCGTAGAATGTGATGTTTCGCCCGAAGAAACTAATTGGGCAAATGGTTCAAGATATTGTTCGCTCACATAGCCCGTGCGACCGTTGCCCAAAGAAATCTGCGCCCATCCGTTATCCCACGCCGTTACCTGCACAAGTTCACCATCGGACAGAGAGCCTATTTTCTCTCCATCGGGCGCATTGCGCACATTGAGCGTGGAACTTACATTCACTTTATACAGGCCGGGAGTAGCAACGGCAAAAGCAGTCATGGCAAGAAAGATGACCACCAACATTAATAGAATTTTTTTCATGACAGCATAAAAGGTTTATCAGATGACGATTGATGCAATCTCGATAATATAGTCGCACATAGCGCAATCCAACATACATTATCAATAAGAAATCCATACGGGGGCTGTAAAAGCTCTGCCAGAAAAATTAAACCCATTGCCACCACACCTACAGAACCAAAGACTTGTCTCTTTTGATAAAGAAAGCAAAGATAACCGTAAATGCCAAAAATGTTGCCAAGAATATCCAATGACCGCAAATATATATATCACGCTCCCAATCTCCATATATCATGAACCACATAAAAGGATAATCATACTTGCCACTTGTTTTCCAGTAGTTTTCCAATGACTGGTACATCTCACTACCGCTGAAATTCAACACGATATAAAGGTTACTGACAGTCTGCATCAAAAAAGGTACAAGATTGATACACCACAACACAAAAGCCGTTCCGCCAAGCCACTTGTTTACGTGTGATTTCACTTTGGCAAAGAAAAGCGTTGAAAAAAGATAGAAACAAATAGTATAAGGAAGATTAAGCCATACATAAACAGGACGGACAGCGGACATGCTATTTCCTCCGAATTCGCTGTACCAACCAACTTTCACCATTTCATCCGTAGCGTATCCTGACATTGCCAGCAGATTAACTAACAGGATATACGATGTGGCCAAAAGCATTGCTGATGTAATTGTTTTTGTTTTCATAATCATATCGTATTAAAAATTTATTCGTGTACATGAAGGGTGATGCCCGGACAACTGATACATTTCTTTGCGTTTACGGTGTTCTTGCTGTTGAAGAAAGCATCAAACGGGTCGATAGTTTTGTCAACCTGCCGCATACTGACCTCCATGCGCAGGTCACCGATATGGAGTTCTCCCGTGCGGAGCGGATAGAGTAACAGTTCTTGGAATATCCACGTATAATACTCCTTTCCATTCAAATGTTCCGTCCGCAACGGGCGGTTGCGCGAATCTATTGACTCCACCTTGAAATCATCCGGCGAGATAAACTGTTCCATGTCCTCAATGTCGACAAGAGCTGCGGTGTACAGCTTGCACTCCAGCACTATGGGAGCGTTTACACGGGGGGAACGTTCAGAGACGGTCATGGTGATAAAAGCGTCCAGCCGTGGCTGCGGAGTACATCCAGACGAAGATTGCTTCGCAGGAACGACGGTAAGCGCTAACGGCTGCGAGCAGAGCTTCTCCCCCTTGACGATGATACTTGCGGCGGGTATCGTGAACGTACCAGCCTGCGAAGCGGACAATATATAGGTATAGGTTACCTGATGGCTTGAGATTATCTTGCCACCGATGTTCTGCAATTGGGAAACTTTGGCACGGGTAGGTCCCATCAGTACAGTAAGACCTTTGGGCATGGATACAGAAAGTCCCATGAGGTCTGCATCATCCAACTCCTTAGTCGAGGTAATGGTAAACATCAGCCGGAACTGTGTATCAACTTTAATATTATCCGAAGCAGAAGCGGTAAACGTGGGCACATTATTGACATGTGTTTTTGCCGTTATTCCGATAGCGCATAAGCAACCTATCTGCAAAAGAAGCAGTTTGAGAAGAAATCCCCTTTTCGCATGAACCGATACTTTGTCCATCATTATTTTTTTGTGTCTTCCCAGTTCTAAAGAAGGCTATTATTAAACCACGAAGCGTTGAACTGCATGCCCACGTCTTTGAGTGAAGGTCCTGAGAAAACCTTTGATGACAGATATGGTAATAGCAGCCCACGCTATATGCGTGAGAACCACTATGCCGTTCTTGTCATCTTTGAAAATTTCTCAGGTTTTCACTCGCAAGAGTTCAGCATAACGCTTCTTCAAATTCTAATATGTCTTGGAGGGAGTTTTCTCTCTCCAAATGCAAAAATAAAGAAAAATGTTTGAAAAAGAAGTGGGTAGAGCAAAAAGTTATCCATTCTTTATTTCTTTTTCCTTGGTAGATTAAAAATAATAGATTAACTTTGCATTAACAAATCCCGCCCGCTTCCCGTAAGATTAGCGTACCCAGCGGGACATTTTTTATTTATGGGAATTAGATACACGCACCAAGCCATAACCACAGAGCAGCAAATTGACATTCTCAAAGAAAGAGGTTTGCTCATTGATGATGTCGAGCAAGCTATTGAAGTTCTTGACACCATCAGTTATTTCCGTCTTGCTGGTTATTGGCGACATTTTGAAATTGACCGTTTCACACATCAATTCAAGGACGGCAGTAGCTTTGCTGATGTTATAGACCTTTATTTTTTTGATAAACAACTTCGGGCTTTACTGTTTACTGCCATCCAAACGATTGAAGTTTCTGTCCGCACAAAAATAATCAAGCATTTCGCCCTCGAATTTGGTGCGTTTTGGTTTATGGACGAAAACCATGCTACCAACAGAACACGTTTCGTCGCAAACTTGGCTGTTATCCGTAAAGAAGTATCTCGCTCGCACGATGATTTTATCACCGAACATTTTCGCAAGTACAACGAACCCGACCTGCCTCCTGTATGGAAAACATTGGAGGTTGTCTCAATGGGTACACTTTCCAAACTCTATGCAAATTTTTCGGACGCTGCGGCAAAACACGCTGTAGCGAGAGAATTCGGTTTGAACCATCACAAATTTTTCAGAAGCTGGTTGGAATGCCTTGCCGTACTTCGTAACTGTTGTGCCCACCATTCAAGACTGTCAAACCGTGTCTTTCCTGTCAAACCAATGATGCCGGAGCGTATGCCTCATACTTGGATTGCAGACTTCTCATTCCGTGAACAGTCTCTTTATCCGCAACTATGTTATGTAGTGTATTGGCTCAACTCTATTTCTTCCAGCAATACTTTCGTTGCCGATTTCAAGCAATTATTGGCAAAACATCCATCCGTAAGGACGCAATTATTAGGTTTTCCCCGTAATTGGGAACAAGAACCTTTATGGAAATAATGAATACTTGAAAAATAGGGAATAATATTAAACAAAATAAACTATTTTTGTTGTGGCTTAGAGAGTGAGCCAAAACAGATGTGGAATATCGGAAGTAAATAGCATTGAAAAGAGAAAAAGCACTCATATTGATACGCCAAATAAGTTAAGAATCAATAAAAACGTTAAATCTTCATCTTTTAGAATACACCATTAAAGATTACGACCATATTTCGGACTTATTGCTTATAAAATATTGAGCAATAATCGGTTGTAAATACTATCCTTGTATATGGTTTACTTCAAATTGTTCTTTCTGAAATTAGAGGGGCTGTATCCTCTATACTTTTTGAAAAACTTATTAAGATGGCTCTCATCGGTAAATCCCAATTCTTCAACGATTTCACAAATTCTCATTTGACTATGCAATAATCTATTTTCTACTAACTTTAGTTTGTAGTTTAAAATGTATTGCTGCATAGTTTCATTAGTATGTTTTTTGATATATCGTCCTAAATAATTCTCCGAAATGCCAAAATGTTGGCTTATATCTTTTGCTCTGATTTTACCTGTTTTATAGATGTTTGCTTGAATATACTGCAATATGTCAAGCGATTTGTCCTCAGAGCATTCATCCACCTGTTCAGGCAAGAACATTGCGATATTGCGTGCTACCACAATAATAATCGTATTAATTATTTGTGTTATAATCTCCTTGCTGTATAAATTTCGGTTAATATATTCCCTGATAATCGCTTCAATCATGGGTTTCACCAATAGCTTATCTACTTTATTTCTTAGTATACAACCGGGTTGATGATTAGCATGTTGAAGAATAAACTCCAGTCTTTGGATATTTTCAGCACCGAAAACAGAAGAATGTATATATATGTCGTTAAACTTGATGTCGACAAACTTAGTTGTTGTATGGATTTCGAAAGAATGCGTATCTCCGGGAGTAATCATAAACAAATGTCCGTCATGATAAGGAAACATATTGTTGTTAATCCATTGGATGCCTGTTCCTGAAAGAATATATACTAATTCAAAAAAGGTATGTTCATGCTCTTTTAGCAAGGATTCGTCAAGCTCGCTAAAACTAATTTCGAATGGTTGATGTAGGTTTTCTCTTTTCATGCCATAAATATAACCCTAAAAAACGGATTAATACCAAAATAACGAAAAATAATACCTAAAATTAGCCGAAAAATCGGTATAACTTTGCAATATATTTAAAATCATAGCTTATGAAAACTGAAATGGAAAAATGTTTGGCTGGTGAATGGTATGATTGCCACGACCCATTTTTTATGAATTTGAAGAGTAAAGCTCATCACTTGTTGATGAAATACAATTCTTTGCCGTATGAACAAAAGACTGAAAAACATGCCGTACTAAAGGAAATGTTTGGAAGCATAGGCGCAAATGTTTCTGTCGGTCATTCGTTTATATGTGATTATGGATGCAATATACATATCGGTGATAATGTCACCGTAAATACCGGTTGTACATTTGTCGATTGCAATAGGATTACCATAGGGAACAATGTGCTGGTAGCACCTAATGTGCAAATCTATACGGCAACTCACCCGGTAGAGTTTAATGAACGGCTTGTATTGACAGAAAACCCGGCTGGCTGTAAATATGTCCGTCGAACTTTTGCCCTCCCTGTCATGATAGAGGATGGCTGCTGGATTGGCGGTGGAGTAATTATTTTACCGGGTGTGACAATAGGGCAAAAAAGTGTGATTGGTGCAGGAAGTGTTGTCACCAAAGATATTCCGGCAAATAGCTTGGCGGTAGGAAATCCTTGCCGGGTGATACGGAAAATCAATCAAATGTAAGGTTATGATTAAATTAGTCGCCTTTGATTTAGACGGTACAATCGGAGATACAATTCCCATGTGCCTCAAAGCCTTAAAAAAGGCAGTAACCCCTTATGTTACTCTTAATGATGTATCCGAAAATGATATTTTAGAAACTTTTGGACTAAATGAAAAAGGAATGATAAAAAAACTTGTTGGTTATAATTGGGAAGAAGCCTTGAATGACTTCTACGTGATATACGAACAAATGCATATAATGTGCCCTCGTCCTTTTGACGGTATAACAGAACTGATTGAGAAGTTAAAAAAGAAATCTATTCTTATTGCTTTGGTTACGGGAAAAGGAGAAAAGAGTTGTACAATAACATTACGTCAATTTAATATGGACACGTGTTTGATAAAGTAAAAACTGGAATCCTTTCAAAAATAATAAAGCAGAGAATTTTAGGGAATTGCTTGCAGATTATAAGTTACAACCGGATGAAATGATATATATAGGTGATACAGTTTCAGATATTGTGTCTTGTAGGGAAGTTGGAATACGATGTTTATCTGCTTTATGGGTAACTTCTTGCTTAGATGCACAAAAATTAGAAGTTCACAATGCTGGGAATGTTTTTTATTCAATAGCTTCACTTGAATGCTATTTAATGGGATGACAAATATATATGCTTAATAAAGAAACATTTAGTATTTCTATTGTATGAACAGAATATCAGATTTGAGTTTCTTTCGATTATTATCGGAATACTCACAACGTAAAGTTTCCGTATCAGAATTTATGGAAGCTATTGAGGAATTGGCTATTCACTTGGCTGATTTTAGTATCAATGAACAGAATAATAGCGTTTTACTACGCTACCTTTCTTTCGGATTGTATAGACTTAAATCGTATCATGTGCGGTTTGAGCAAGAAAAAAATGCCTTATTTGTATCTCATTGATGAAGCGATTGGGCTACTGAACAATGAAATACGCCTTGTGGAATGGCGTATCAAGTACCCGGAGCAATTCAAATCACACTTTAACAAACAACCTTTTTCCCCTCTTTATTTGGCAGACAAAACAAATCTGATTGATATAATGGAAATTATCAGCGGTTTATTCCTTTCCAAACGTATCGTCTATAAAAATGGCAAACCAGCTTTCTTATCTGATTTATCTAAAGCTTTTGAATGGGTGTTTAACGTCCAACTAAAAGACTATCACCAAAAGCATGAGGATGTAATAAAGCGCAAGCCGGGCAAAATAACCGAATTTCTTAATGGACTATCTGACCTTATCCGAAATGAACATGATAAAAAAGGATATAGATAATCAATAACTTAGCTTTAATTTATAGGGGATTCCATGTGCTACCCCGTAATTTCTTTGCACTGGTTTTCTGAACTTTGCTTCATCAATCGATTGAGAAACAAGAATGTATAATCTGAAAAATGAAGTAAATATGTATATAGAAAACTATGATTTCAAGGAATGGATGCAAAAGCTATTTGACAAATTGGATGAGCTTTGCAAGGATGTACGAATATTGCGCAATGCAGATAAAGTGCTGTCCGAAGATGATAACCTACTGGATAATCAGGATTTATGCCTATTGTTCAAAGTTAGCATCAGAACATTGCAACGGCTGCGAAGCAAAAACGAGCTTCCCTATATGTTGATTAGCGGAAAAGTCTATTACCGGGCTTCGGATGTACGGAAGTTCATCAAGGAACGGTTTAATGCGGTCATGCTCCGCAACTTTGAAAAACAGTTTGGGGAAAAGAAGTAAGACAGATAGGCCGGAGTAGTGGGTATCACTTGCTCCGGCTCTCTCTTTTCTATGGCTTCCCTAACTTATCCGCTTCCTTTTTTAACTGTTTGGCTTGTTCGTCCAACAGTCTTGCACGCTCCAACGCTTCCGCTTGTTTACGGCTGCGGTATTCAAAATCTGTCACCGTATCTGTCAGATGCCGGATAAAACTGTTATCCCGTTTCCGACTGAAATTTATTTCCAGCAAATCTAAACTGTTACCATCTGCCTTTCCTTTCATCAGGAGATAACGGTATTTTATATCATTGTCCTGTAACTGCTGCATTCGTTCCGCAAAACGGATATTCAGGACTAACGACACAAGGCAAATGAGTATTCCTGCTGAAAAAAGAAAGAATTTCGGTTTCAGATAGGGAGTAATCCAGTTTAGAAATTTATCATACCAAGAACTGGGTTCTGACTTTTCCGATTGTTGTGTGTCAGCCGGAAACAATATCTTTAGTTTCTCCTTGAAATACCTGTGTGAAGCTACGATAAGCCCCTTTATATCTTCAAGGTCTTGTTTCTGATTCTCGGATTGTCCTTTCTTGATACTGGCGATTTGGCTTAAAATCTCCTGTACCATGTTTTCAGGAATGGTAGGTTTCCTTTGTGATTCCAAAATACGCTGCTCGATAACATCCAGTCGGTTTATCGTTTCCTCCCGGCTGGCTGGTGTCACTTGTTGTTCCTGCTTCTCTTTCAGTTCCGTAACCATAGAGAGAAGCCCCTCTAAAATCAAATTTTCTTCCATACGCCTATAACTTAAATTGTCGTTTCTTTTTCTTCTTCTTTCTCAAATCGGGATTGTCAGGCGTTTCATCAACCGGAGAGGACGAAACGGAAAACAAACCGCCTAAACCTACCAGTAGCGAATCATCACTTTTGTTTATTGCTGGTTCCTGTGTTTGTGGGGTAATCGTTTGCTTGTTGCTTCCGGCTGTTGTCAACTTTGCATCCCTGAAATATTTATCCAATTTGGAAAAACTGAAACTGCGGTCAATCTCCGAGCCTTTGAACGTGTATTCACCTTTGGAAAAGGAAATACCCTGTATCTCATTCGTCTGCCCTTTGTGTTTGAACTGAATGCTGATACATTTTTCTGTTAACTGCTCCTGTAACTGCTGCCAGTTCCTTGATTTTCTGATTTCATTCTTTACAGCCGTGTAAATCTCATATTTCGTTTTGTCCGGCTCTTTTAGACGATGTTGTTTCACCTGTTCTTTCCCTTTGGCAAAATACAGTCCGTGTTTTTCTTTCAGCTTCTTGCAAACTTGCTCGTTCCGGTACATATCGTTGCTGTCTGAAATGGTTTTACCGCTATTATCTATCCGGTTGAATACAATATGTACATGCGGATGCTCCCGGTCTTGATGCCGCACGATAATATATTGCGTATCGGTAATTTTCATTTCACGCATGTACTCCTGTGCCAACTGTATCATTTTCTCGTCTGTTAGTTTTGGGACATCCACTACCGAATAACTTAGCGCAATATGTCCGACTGATTTCTTTAAGCTGGGATTCATTTCTGTTTGCATACAGAAACTACGGATAATGTCGTGCTTGCTTTCGGCTAACACTCCCTCCGCATGAAGCAAAGCTGCCTGTTCCTTGCCGAGTACATAGTTCACACAGCCTTTAAATCCGCTTCCCTTTTTTATTTTTCCAATCATCCGATAACTGGTTTATGATTTCAATAATCCTGTTTTTCAGTTTCACAAGCTCCACAGCCACGAGCGCAAACCCTCCTGCATTGGCACAGTGTGCAAGCTGGTTGAGGTTGTTGGCTTCTCCTGCCAATTTGCGGATAGTGTCTGCGTCCTGCTTGTTCAGCCGAGGCGTTACCTCTGCCGAAACAACCGCTTGCCGGACGTATTCGCTAATAGGCAGACCGGATTCTCCGGCTCGCTTCTTGATAGCGTAATATTGTAGTTCGGTCAGCTTCGTACTGACTACCCGTTTTTGTTTGTCTATCCGGTTTTTTGCCGGGCGACCTCCTGTCTTATTTCTTATCTCTGTCATACGTTTTTTCTTTTAGGTGGTATCTTAGAAATTGCGACCAACGGGAGAAATTACTCTTTGCGATGAGCAAAGCAAGAGGTTTCGGTCTACCGAAACATAACCTTGCTCCCCTAAATCACACCGCTTGCCGTTGGTATGCTTTGCCTGTTCTACTAATTACAACCGCTTGCCCCTTTTTCTTTTTTCACCGGGAGTTTGTCTATTTTTATTTTCCTGCTGTTGTTGCTTGGCAGACTGTTTTTGTTTCTCCGGCTGCGTTTGTTGGGTTGACTGTTGCATCCTATTCTCTGCTTGGTTGAACTTCTTCCCACACAGGTAATCGTTCAAGTCCTTGTATTCACTGTACAGATGTGATGAATCACGTACATGCCAACAAAATTCTTTTTGTATGGCTTGGGTGGCTTTACGTCCTGCTTCATCATTATCCAAAAAGCAGTGGATATGCTCGTAATCTGCCAATGGGTATAGGGCTTTATCTACATTTGTGGTCGAGTTCAGGATAATGTAATCCTGCCAGTCAAGACAAGGATAGGTGGGATTTGTTTTCTGCCGGATGGCGATAAAAGAAAGATAGTCCATTACTCCCTCGAAAACAAAACAGCTATCGTTCTTTTTGCCTGACTGCCGTATGTGTGTGATGTCTTTGGGTGATGTACTGCCCTTGAAACGTGGATTGCGAAGCTCGTAACCTCCGGCATCGTTCTTGAAAGCAAGCGCAAAATAGGGCTTGTCACCGATACGGTAATACATTTCCTGCACATGGTGCGCTGCCATTTCAGGTGGAATGTTCCTGCTTCTCAAATAATCCATGAGTGCCGGATTCTGCAACGGCTGGATTTTACGGATGTCTATCGGGCTGGTCGGTTGTTTCCTTTCATGCTGAATCCTTTCTGAAACCTCTTTCCCTTGAAAAGAAAAAGAATTTCCGGATGAATACTGTTCCAGTCGGCAGATAGCACCGTAAGCGTTACATCCGTGCTGCTTCATCACAAGGTCGATGAGAGAGCCGCCCTCACCCGTCCCGAAGTCACACCACAGATTTACACCGTAATCCACCTTGAAACTGGGCGTACCATCCTGACGGAACGGACTGTGGTACATGCGTAATAATATTTATCGACTGCGGGCAAAATGCCTAATGATTTCAGATAATCTTTGATACTGATATGGTTAGCCTCCTGATAAGTCATAATCTTTATTTTTGAATGTTTGTAAATTACAGTAATGAAGTAAGAAGTGAGTAAGAAGAAAAATTGTCAACTTTCTGCACCTATCTCTTTTTCTTTCAACGGATTATACTCTATGCAGAAAGATAAGTAAGTTGTTTTATACAAAAGAGATAGAAATATTACCTATGTTGTTTTCTGACTTTTCTTTTTTCTCAAATTTCCCAAAAGTTCAGGCTTTTATCTTACTCCTTACTGCACGTTGTATAAATAGCAGGCATTCAATGAATAAAATGCAGTAAGATGTTTTGGGTAGTTACTGTATAGGCAGTACCAGCCAATTATAAACGGCTGTGTTAGCCGTAATCGTTATCGGTGTAGGGTATGGAAATAGGTTTTATTCTGTACCCATATACCGAATAATTCCAGTTGCTGATACGCTTTTGTACCCGTTTGAATCCGGCTTTTCGCAATGCTTCTCCCAATCGTTTTTCCGATAACTGCATAGGGCATACATCCCGTAAACAAGTGAGGATTTGTGCTGTCGTCATAAAGAATAGGCTTTCTTCTTCCTCTGTGGGCTTCTCAAAATACTGCATCAGCATTTCAAACTCAACCGTTTGCACCTCAAATTCCGCATTTGTCAGGTGCAGTTCTTCAATCTCCGTATCATTAAACCAATAGCGTACCCCCTGCCGATACAAGTACATGATTTCGGAGTAGACATTATCTATGTTGATACTTTCTGCTGTCGGTTTATCAATGAGCAGGACTTCAAAAGGCAGAAATCGTCTGTTTCCTGTCGGGTCTGTCAAGAACTCGTTTCCGTTCACCGAAGCATGAAGCTGGCTAAATGCGGATATTCTTCTATGTAAATATCATACGGTCTGCGATACTTGACTGCCGGGGTGGTTATCAGGTTCTTTAGTGCGTTTTCATTCTGCTTGTTGAGTTCCTTTAGCTGATCGTCGATGTTGATAAACAAGTACTCGGCTATCAGTGTCAGAATATCTTTGCTCTGTGGGTCTATCTTCCCGGTAAATAGATAATTTTTTAACGGTGACGGGCAAAGGTTATCCAGCCACCATGTTTTGAACTGCCCCTGCTTGTCGCCAGTAAGGACTAAACAAGTATGGTTTTGACAGCCTGTATCATTCATTGCATTAGCTACCACACCGACAAGCCATTTTGTAAAATACTCCTCCCACTTGCCAGAATTGGCTACTTGCACCGTGCTCAATAGTTTTTTGATATATTCATGTCCGGCAGGATTCAACAAGGGTAGGGCAGTTAGGTATTCCCGTATGGGATGCACCTTATTTGCGAAATCGCTTTCCAATATCGTACGGATGTTTTCAGCAGAGGTGGCAACGCCTACGGTAACATCCAGTTTGCGCCTGAAAGAGTTCAAAGCAAACTTCGTGACTGGCTGATACAAACCGGAAGTATTTGCAGCCCGGTATTCTGTCCTGCTTTTCACAATATTAAACCGGAAGTCGTACAGGGAATTAAGTTGCCTTTCGATGCGCTCGTTTTTGGATAGCCTACCCTCGATGTGTCCCGCTTCGTTATTCCTTTTTTCTTTCATCGGATAGTTTGTTGGAAGCTGGTATATATTGTTGCTGCATCCACTGTTGCAACTCGTTCACATCGAAACGTAAGGAACGTCCACGTTTAACATATGGTATTGCTCCGCTGCTGGCTAAGTGGTAGAGGTAATTAACTGAATATCCGGTTATCCGGCTGGCTACGGATATTTTGACTAAAACAGATTGCCTGCTGTCCGGTTCTTCGGATGAAGAACTGCCTACGGGGGAAATCATCTTTTCGATGTTTTCCAGCCGCTTGAAAATTTCTTCAAAAGGATTGTTCATGGTGCTTTGTTTGTAGATACTAATTGAAAAGTGCGCCAATATTCCAATTGAAAAGTGCGCCGCCATAGGATAAGTATAATGACCTTTGTATCATCCAAATACAAAGGTAAAATGAAGACTATGGTAGAAAGACAATC